>ERZ1027181.118-NODE-118-length-36668-cov-20.883976_pt1 | contig 36668 bp, 30 predicted proteins | sample MGYA00519247_ERZ1027181 | MGnify/ENA primary metagenome ERZ1027181 (study PRJEB26926, sample SAMN06164415) | human gut metagenome | biome: ENVO:00009003; feature: ENVO:2100002; material: ENVO:00002003 | host: Homo sapiens | place: USA | collected 2012 ...
AACAGCTTTTTGATTCTCTAGAATTGATTTTTATTTTGTAACAGGTTTTTACTCTGTTGTACGATATTTGCATGGCGGACATAAAGACGATTTTTTGACAGGAAGACATGAATTCTCCCAATTCCTTCCGTCTTCCTTGGAGGTTTAAAAGAATTGTTGTAATTTTACGTCTGCATTTTTTTAGAGTTTACAGACAATAACAAAGAAGATGAATATTTTTACTAAGATAATTGCTGACGCCCTCTCGCTTCCTGAGCGCGGCGTGGAGAACACCCTGGAACTACTGGAAGAGAACTGCACCATTCCGTTTATCAGCCGTTACCGCAAGGAGCGGACGGGAGGAATGGACGAGGTGCAGGTGTCGGACATCGCCCTGATGAGGGAGAAGCTGATGGACATCGAGAAGCGTAAGCAGACCATCATAGCCACTATTGAGGACCTTGGAAAGATGACTGACGAGCTGCGCCGACGCATTGACCAGTGCTGGAATATGTCTGAGCTGGAGGACATCTATCTGCCTTACAAGCCCAAACGACGCACGAAGGCGGACATCGCTCGTCAGCAGGGACTGGAACCGCTGGCACAACTTATCCTCCTGCAGCGCGAGAACGACCCGGAGGGTAAGGCGGAACGCTTCGTGAAGGGTGACGTAAAGTCGGCGGCGGATGCCTTGCAGGGTGCCAAATATATCATAGCCGAAACCATCAATGAGGACGAGAAGGTGAGACGTGCCGTGCGCGGAGTGTTTAAGCGCGAGGCGGTCATCACGTCGAAGGTGGTGAAGACCAAGGCGGAAGAGGAAGGTGCGCAGAAATACAGCGACTACTTCGACTTCTCTGAGCCTCTGCGCCATTGCTCGTCGCACCGCCTGTTGGCTATGCGCCGTGGCGAGAAGGAGGGCTTTCTGCGCGTGAGCATCTCGGCTGACGACGACGTTTGCAAGGAGAAGGTAAGACGCCAGTATGTGCTGGGACGCGGAGAGTGTAGCCGACTGGTGGGTGAAGCTGCCGACGACGCCTTCAAGCGCCTGCTCAAGCCTTCCGTTGAGACGGAGTTTGCGCTCTCGAGCAAGCAGACAGCGGAGGCTGCCGCCATCAGCGTCTTCGCGGAGAACCTGTGTCAGCTGCTGTTAGCTGCCCCTCTCGGACAGAAGCGTGTGATGGGTGTTGACCCCGGATTCCGCACGGGATGTAAGGTGGTGTGTCTGGACAGTCAGGGCACCCTACTCCACTTCGAAGCCATCTATCCGCACCCACCGAAGAACGAACGTGAGAAGGCGGCTCGTCAGGTGAGCGACATGGTGAAGCGTTACGACATCGAGGCCATTGCCGTGGGCAACGGTACGGCAAGCCGCGAGACATCGGCGTTCCTCAAGTCGATAGGACTGAATGAAGACATTAAGACTTTCGTGGTAAGCGAGGACGGCGCTTCGGTATACTCCGCTTCGGAGGCTGCACGTGAGGAGTTTCCTGACAAGGACGTCACGGTGCGCGGCGCGGTGTCGATAGGCAGACGTCTGATGGATCCACTGGCGGAGCTTGTGAAGATAGACCCGAAGAGCATCGGCGTGGGACAGTACCAGCACGACGTGGACCAGGGCGAGCTGAAGAAGAGCCTGGACATGGTGGTGGAGTCGTGCGTCAACACGGTGGGCGTAAACCTCAACACGGCAAGCCGTCATCTGCTGATGTATGTGAGCGGTCTGAACGCCACAACGGCAAAGAACATCGTGGAATATCGTGAGAAGAACGGTGCGTTCCATTCGCGTGCAGAGCTGAAGAAGGTGCCGCGCCTCGGACCTGTGGCGTTCGTGCAATGTGCCGGATTCCTCCGCATACCGGGCGCACGCAATCCGCTTGACGACAGCGCCGTACATCCCGAGAGCTACGACATCGTGAAGCGCATGGCAGCAGACAAGGGTTGCACGGTGCGCGAGCTGATAGACAACAAGGAGATGCAGAAGACCATCCGTCTGGACCAATACGTCAGCGACTCCGTGGGCATGCCAACGCTGACGGACATCATGGCGGAGCTGAAGCGCCCAGGACGCGACCCGCGACAGGAGGTGGAGGCTTTCGAGTTCGACCCGCGTGTGCATGAGGTGGCTGACCTGCAGGTGGGAATGCTCCTCCCCGGCATCGTCACCAACATAACGGCGTTCGGCTGCTTCGTGGACGTTGGCGTACATCACGACGGACTGGTGCATATCTCGCAACTCGCCGACCGCTACGTGAAGGACCCGAACGACGTGGTGAAGCTACACCAGCACGTGGTGGTGAGAGTGACGGAAGTGGATCAGCGCAGAGGCCGCATCTCGCTGTCTATGAAGGAATAAGAGCTCTCATCGTCGTGCGAAGGAATTTCCCACAGATAGCACAGATGAACACGGATTCTGGGATATATAAAATCTGTGAATATCTGTGGAATCTGTGGGAGAACAATCTCAAGATGCATCTGTGAAAATCCGTGGAATCTGTGGGAGAATAAATCTCAAGCAGCAGAGGGTGGCTCCCACAGATATCGCAGATGAACACGGATATTGGGTGCGAAGGTGTGTCCCACAGATAGCACAGATGAGCACGGATTCTGAGATATATAAAATCTGTGAATATCTGTGGAATCCGTGGGAGAATAAATCTCAAGCAGCAGAGGAAATCTCCCACAGATATCGCAGATTAACACAGATATTGGGTGCGAAAGAATCTCCCACAGATAGCACAGATGAACACGGATTCTGAGATATATAAAATCTGTGAAAATCTGTGGAATCTGTGGGAGGAACAATCTCAAGATGCATCTGTGAAAATCCGTGGAATCTGTGGGAGAATAATCTCAAGATGCAGAGGGTGGCTCCCACAGATATCGCAGATGAACACGGATATTGGGTGCGAAGGTGTTTCCCACAGACAGCACAGAGGAGCACGGATATTGGAATATATAAAATCTGTGAATATCTGTGGAATCCGTGGGAGAATAAATCCCAAACAGCAGAGACTATCTCCCACAGATCTCAGAAATTAACAGATGCTTGCAAAAATCAATAAAGAACCTTTCCAAGATACACATGATGAAAGAGAATGATATAACCTTTAAGATACGTGGTGCTATATATAAGGTGTATAACACATTGGGACCAGGACTACTTGAATCCGTATATGAGGCAGCTTTATGTTATCAGTTACGGAAAGAGGGTTTGAATGTAGGTCAACAGGTAAAGATTGATGTTGTTTACGACGGTACTGTTCTTCCTGTGGATTATCGTATGGATATTCTTGTAGAGAACTCAGTCATAATAGAGTTGAAGTCAGTAGAAGATTTAAAACCAGTACATCATAAGCAATTGCTTACTTATCTTCGCCTCGCCAAAAAGCATGTCGGTATCCTTGTTAATTTCAATACAGATAACATTAATGATAGTATCGTTAGAAAAGTCAATGGCTATTGATTTCGTCAGGTTCCCACATATACATCTTATAAATGAATCCCTCACAGATAGCACGTAGGATATATAAAATCTGTGAAAATCCGTGGGAGAATCAAATCTCAAGCAGCAGAGGCTATCTCCAACATATGTCAGGGTGCGAAGGAATCTCCCACAGATATCGCAGATTAACACAGATATTGGGGGCGAAAGAATCTCCCACAGATAGCACAGATGAACACGGATTCTGGGATATATAAAATCTGTGAAAATCTGTGGAATCTGTGGGAGAATAAATCTCAAGCAGCAGAAGGAATCTCCCACAAATAGCACAGATGAGCACGGATACTGGAATATATAAAATCTGTGAATATCTGGAATCCGTGGGAGAATCAAATCTCAAGCAGAATTATATTAAAAAAAGAAGAAGCGTTTAAAATATAAAGAAATGAAGAAGATTTTATTTATTGTGCCTTTGCTTGCCATCCTTTTCATGGCATCGGCAATGACGGGATGCAGGTTCGCCAAGTCGTACGAGGACGGCGATACGGTGGCGGCATCAGTGTTTGAGCCGGAGGACACCACCATAACGGCGGCGAAACGCAGACATGCTGCGGCAAAGGCTGCTGCCATCGTGAAGGACAGTGCCGACATCTACTACGTCGGAGACGGATCGAACAGACAGTTCCTGCAACTCGTCTCCTACCCTTCCAAGCGCGACACACTGGTGTACGGCAAGACCAGACACGTTAAAGTAAAGGGTAGCGCCGACTTCGGCAGAGTGGTAAGAGTAAGGTTCTATCTGCTCAACGGCACCGACTCGCTTGTGAGTGGCGTGGAGGAAGTGAAAGAATTTTGAATTTTGAGTTTTGAATTTTGAATTATTCTCGGCTTCGCCTGCGATTATGAATTAATCTATTTTTGAATTATGAATTTAAAAATCACAACTGAACAATTCACAATGCGCCTTGGCGCACAATTCAAAATTCCTAATTCAAAACTCCTAATTCGCGAAGCGTTTTCGCAACTGCCAGAACGCTACAGCGGCAGCGGCGGCTACATTCAGCGAGTCCACCTGATGCGACATGGGGATGCGTGCTACATAGTCGGCGGCGTCGATGGCTTCCTGCGGCAGACCGTCGCCTTCCGTTCCCATAACAATGGCGAGACGGTCCTCGGCGCAGAGCTTGTCGTCATCAATGCTGACAGAATTGTCGGTCAATGCCATTGCCACCGTCTTGAAGCCGAGCGGACGAAGGTCAGCCTCGGGACTGTCTGTCCATGCCCAGGGCACGAGGAAGACGGAGCCCATCGAAACGCGGATGGAACGGCGGTTGAGAGGATCGCAGGAATTGCGCGTCAGCAGTACGGCGTCAATGCCAAGAGCTGCCGCTGAACGGAAGATGGCTCCGATGTTGGTGGTGTCGACAACGCCGTTGATGACCACCACACGATGGGCATCGCCGCAGATGTCAGCAATAGAAGGACACGGACGACGGCGCATGGCGCAAAGCACGCCACGCGTAAGAGCATAACCGGTCAGCGAAGCAAGCAGATTGCGGTCGCCGACAAACACGGGGATGTCGCCGCAACGCTCTATGATGGCACGTGCGTCGCCCTCTACGTGACGGCGCTCACACATCAGCGACACCGGCTCATAACCAGAACGCAGCGCCACATCAATGACCTTGGGACTCTCAGCTATGAAGAGCCCGCGGTCCTTGCCGGGGCTGTTGCGCAACTGTGGTTCGGTCAGAGAGCTGAAAACCTCAACTCCGGGATGGGTCAGGGATGTGATATTTACGATTGGCATAATAGTCAGGAATAAGTTTAAAGAATTAATATGCCTACAAAATTATACAAAAAAACAGAAACATGAAAAAGAAATTCGAGATAACGGTGCCCGACGGGTCGACGAAGGTGTTGCTGCATGCCTGCTGCGCACCCTGCTCCTCCGCCATTGTGGAATGTATGATGCAGCACGGCATAACGCCCACAATATATTACTGTAACCCCAATATCTATCCCGAAAGCGAGTATCTGATACGTCGAGACGAATGTCAGCGTTACGCCAAGGAGCTCGGACTGGAGATGGTGGAGGCGGAATACGATCATGAGGACTGGCTGTGCCACGTGAAAGGACTGGAAGCAGAACCAGAGCGAGGAGGAAGATGCCTGAAATGCTTCCGAATGCGCTTGAAGAAGACAGCAGAATACGCCCACAAGCACGGCTACAGCGTGATAACCACCACATTGGCTTCATCAAGATGGAAAAGCTTGGAACAGATAAACGAAGCGGGAACAGCAGCTGCAGAGGCTTACGATGACGTGATATGGTGGGACCAGAACTGGCGCAAGGGCGGACTCAGCGAACGCAGGGCTTGCCTCATAAAGGAATGGAACTTCTATAACCAGCGCTACTGCGGATGCGAATTCAGCATGTCAGCCGGACACATGCCGAAGGAAGAACAGGAGACGCCCGAATCAGAAGTTAGAAATTAGAGATTAAGAATTGTTAGCAAAAACGTGCATAAATATTCCACATTATTACCATATAGTGTATAAAAAACAATAAATTGCAGCCAGCACCTCCGTTTTCTCATTTATTATATGTAACTTTGCGCATCGTAAAGATGAAATACAAACTTTAATAGGTATAAACACATGAAGAAAATTTTACTTTCTGCAGCTTTTGTTATGGCTGCTTGCTGCGGCGCTTCCGCACAGAAACTCAGCTACGTGCCCTACACCGATAACGCTCTGATGATGGGTGGATGTATTTCGGAGAACGGTCGTTACATCGGCGGATGCGACACTGAAGGACGCGGCTTCATCTATGACACAAAGGATGGTCAGATCAAGTACTTCGTTTCGCCTAACCTTGGCACCGACGAAGCTACGGATAACGACAAGGCTCAGATTTATTCTGTAACAAACGAGGGTGTTGGTGCTGGTTGCATCTTGGGCAAAGCCGCTGACTTCGACTTCGCCACTGGCAAGTATACAGCTATCTTCGAGAATGCAGAAGAGGAGAACGCCATAGCAAAGTGGACCACTCCTGACGGAGCATACCAGTGCGGCGTAACATACGACGCCGCGTACGAGCAGAAGCCTTACGTATACGTAAACGGTGAGAAGGCGGATCTTCCCACTCCTACAGACGAATGGCTCGGCTTCGAGACCGGAGGCTTTATGGCCAACTATATCAGCAATGACGGTTCGCTTATCGTAGGCGGTGCCATCGACAACTATTCCACATATCCGCTCATATTCTGGGTACGCAACAGAGACGGCAAGACTTACTCTGTACAGACTCCGAGCAAGCGCTTCCTCGACGCAAGCTACGAGCTTAATCAGGCTCAGCCTTACGCTTGGTTTGAGGGCGGAAGCGTAAGCGCCAACGGCAAGTGGATTGCCATGAACATCCAGAACAAAGACATCGAGTCTGGCCTGAAGATGGCTCGCTTCAACGTGGACACAGAGGAGATTGAGATTCTCGACTGCCCTGACGTAAACAGCTCTACATTCTATTACTCTACCGGCATTGCCAACGACGGTACTGTCATTGGATACACACAGGATCTGGACACACAGTCAAGAAGAGGTGTCATCTGCCTTGCCGGCGAGAAAGAGGTGAAGTATCTCTCTGAGGCTTATCCTACAATAACCGACTTCCTCACTATGGACGAGGAAAGCCTTAACACAGCTTGTGCCATCACTCCTGACGGCCGCTACGTAACAGGCTACGGTTATAAGCCGGTTGACGAGGAGAACGACTATATCGTAACATGGTGTCTTGACCGCGAGGAAACTGCTAACGGAGTGGAAAGCGTGGCTAATAATGAGGCTTCAAAGGTGGTGGCTTCTTACACTACAGACGGCAAGCGCGTTAACCGCACAAAGGTGCAGCGCGGTCTGGTTATCAACCGCCTCGCTAACGGTAAGGCTGTGAAGAACCTGAAGAAGTAAAAAAAAATAACAGCGAATAAACAATTAAGGCTATAGCGCCCTGCAAGGACACAAAAACTTGCAGGGCGTTTTTTTTGTGGACTGTTAGGAATTAAGAGCAAAATTGCTAACTTTGCAGACGCAACTGAACTTTCGCAAGTTCAAGACGTAATATTTTGGAATACTGATTTATGGATAAAGCAAAGGATAATAACACGTCGTTAGGGAATGGCGCTATAGAGAACATAAAACTGGTGAAGGGGGAATGGCTGAGCAGACTGTCACTGGCTCTGGCACCTAACATCAAGGCGGGATTTCCGAGTCCGGCTGATGACTACCTTCGTGACAGCCTCGACTTCAACCGTGACCTTATAAAGAACCCTGAGGCCACGTTCTATGGACGCGTGTCGGGCGACTCAATGAGGGACGCCGGCATCAACGAAGGCGATATTGCCGTCATCGACAGATCGCTGCAACCAACGGACGGGGACGTCATCGTGGCATACGTCAACGAGGAATTCACCATCAAGTATCTTGACCTTACGCATAAGGAGGAGGGCTACATCGAACTGCGTCCTGCCAATCCCGACTATTCGCCAATACGCATTGACAGCACAGACAACTTCCGTGTGTGGGGCGTAGTGGTATGGACCATAAAGCAATGGAAATAAAAAAAAATCCTCAAGCAGTGGTAAGCCGCTTGAGGATTTACTATATATAAATGTGTATGTTCGTTTACTTTGCGTAAGCCACAGAGCGTGTCTCTCTGATAACGGTGATCTTCACCTGACCCGGATAGGTCATCTCGGTCTGAATCTTGTTGGCTATCTCGCCTGAGAGCTTCTCTGTTTCCTTGTCGTCCATCTTATCCGCTCCGACGATGACACGAAGCTCGCGACCAGCCTGGATGGCGTAAGTCTTGGTAACGCCAGGATAAGACATTGCGATGGCCTCAAGGTCGTTGAGACGCTTGATGTAAGCCTCCACAATCTCGCGACGTGCACCAGGACGTGCACCAGAGATGGCGTCGCAGACCTGTACGATGGGCGCGAGGAGCGTGTTCATCTCCATCTCGTCATGGTGAGCACCGATGGCGTTGCATATCTCCGGCTTCTCCTTATACTTCTCGGCAATCTTGGCGCCGTAAAGTGCATGGGGCAATTCGCTCTCCTCATCAGGCACCTTACCAATATCGTGGAGCAGACCTGCACGCTTAGCCTTCTTAGGATTAAGTCCCAACTCTGCAGCCATTACAGCACAGAGATTGGCTGTCTCGCGAGCGTGCTGGAGAAGATTCTGTCCGTAAGACGAACGATACTTCATCTTACCGATTATACGGATAAGCTCGGGATGGAGACCGTGGATGCCAAGGTCGATGGCTGTACGCTTACCAGTCTCGATTATTTCGTTGTCGAGCTGCTTCTTCACCTTTGCCACAACTTCCTCGATACGTGCCGGATGGATACGACCGTCGGCTACGAGCTGATGGAGAGCCAAGCGGCAAACCTCACGACGAACGGGGTCGAACGCTGAAATTACGATGGCCTCGGGAGTGTCGTCCACTACGATTTCCACTCCGGTGGCAGCCTCAAGAGCGCGGATGTTGCGACCCTCTCGACCGATGATGCGTCCCTTCACCTCGTCATTGTCGATGTGGAAGACGCTTACAGAGTTTTCGATAGCCGTCTCAGTGGCTACGCGCTGTATGGTCTGGATGACGATTTTCTTAGCCTGTGTGTTGGCGTTGAGCTTTGCCTCGTCCATAATCTCATTGATGTATGAAGCGGCATTGGTGCGTGCCTCGTCCTTGAGGCTTTCCACGAGTCGGTTGCGAGCCTCGTCAGCGCTAAGGCCAGAGAGTTCCTCCAGCTTCTCGCGCTCCTTGGTCTGCATCTTGTCGAGTTCCTCCTGCTTGAGGGCGATGAGCTTCTTCTCGTTCTCGATGCGCTGCTGTCCCTGCTCCACCTCCTGCTTGCGGCGTCCGATTTCTTCCATACGCTGGTTGAGCGAAATCTCACGCTGCTTCAGTCGGTTCTCGTTCTGCTGAATCTTCTGGTTGCGCTGCTGCACCTCCTTCTCCAGCTCCGACTTCTTGTTGAGGAACTTCTCCTTCACTTCAAGGAGCTTCTTTTCCTTTACTACTTCAGCCTCCTTGTTGGCGGCTGCTATCATTTCGTTATACTTTCCCTTTATTACATATCGGAAAATGCCATATCCCGCTGCTCCGCCTACGACGAGGGCAACAATGGCTGTGATTAATATACCTGTTAACATATATATTTATGTAAAAATGTGATCGTTAGAATGATGTTGATGTTTCTGATTCTTCCGTTTCGGATAGTTACAATGCTTCTTCAATTTCGGATTTCAGCTTGCCTATTATGTCCATGAACGGTGCCGTGTCGTTGCGTTTCGCCTCCATTACATAGCGCAGGGCTATCTCGATGAGCGCCATGTAGAGAATTTCCTTCTCGTTCTTGGGGCCCTTGTATCTGGATGCGTATGCGTTGACAGTCTGCGTGATAAGGCTTGCCGCGTCGCGATAGAGCGGTTCGTCCTCTGGGCGGACGTTTACGGGGATGTCCGTGTCGTAGACGTGTAGGCGTATACGTAGTTTCTCGTTGTTGTCTTCTGCCATTATCGTGGTAATAACTTTAAGGTGTCACTTATTGGTCGTGCTTCTCGCTGATAAGCGCGATGCACTTGTTGACGTCGCGTATGAGTTGCGAGACTCGCTTCTGCGCCGCCTCCATGTCGCCGTCTGTTATTGCCACCATCCTCGCCAACTTCAGGTTAGTGTATTCCTCACGTTGCTTTCTGAGCTGTTCCTCGAGGCTGCTGACATCAGCCTTGAGAGTGTCGATGGCGGAACACAGTTGGGCATTCTGCAGCTTGAGTTCCTTATACTGCAGTATCATCTGTCTCACTCTGGTGGTAAAGACGTCAATAGCTGTCTCGTCTGCGTCCATAATGCTACGTTTGGGTTACAAAATTATATGATTTTGGCGAATGCCGCAAATTATTATTGCGATTTTATGCACTGACAGTCACGATTTTTACGCACTGTAATGCCTCCTTATTACTTCTTGTCTTCGGCAGCGTCAGCAGGCTTAGGCTCTTTCTTTGCGAGCATCACCACCTGATAGACGAAGTCGGTTATCCATTTCTGTGAGAAACCAAGGCGATGGTTATACTGGCGAATAGCCACGACGGTCTTAAGTGTAGCGGCGTCGGTGTAGTCGTTCTTGGTGAAGATTTCGCCCACGGTCTTCTCCGTCATCTTGTAGAGCGCATTCTTGAAGAAAGAGGGAAGGCGGAGCTTAAACTTCATGAGGTTGCCCATAAGCATCATCAGATCCTGTGTGAATCCCTGGAACTGCACAAGGTAAGTCTGAACGTCCTGCATCTTGCGGCAGTTCTTGCGGATGCTCTGGTCGATTTCCTTGAAGAACAGATCGTCCGTGCCGTATATCTCCTTGAGCATCTTACGGCAAGCTGTCTTCTCTCCCACTCCGAGCTTGTTGTTGACGGTCGGAACGTGGAGCGTGGTCTTGAACACGCGGAGGTCAGGCAGAGCGGCAAGGTTTGCGATACCCACATTGGCAGCTATCGATGCCTGGAAATACACACGCACAAGCTGCATGTAGTCTTCCATTCCTCCAGTCTTGTTATTGTCGTCTTTCTTTCCGAAAAGTTTTGATAGAAATCCCATTTGTTTTCTTTTTTATTATTTTGATTTTAAAAGCATATCTCTGCAAAATTACAAAAAAATCCTAATTTGCCCAAACATTTACCTATACATTATAGTAATAAGGCTTTATAATACAAAAATAACACTTCGGCAAATCAAAAAAGAGAAAAAAGGTTTCGTGTATCGGTCTTTATTAGTAACTTTGCAAAATTAATAATATATTATTTTTTTGCTTAGTTAACGAAATAGTAAACACTCAAACATTTAGAAACATGAAAGGTATAGTTTTAGCAGGAGGGTCGGGCACACGTCTTTACCCCATCACAAAGGGCATCAGCAAACAGCTCATCCCTATTTTCGACAAGCCCATGATATATTACCCCATCTCAGTACTTATGCTTGCCAACATAAGGGAGATCCTCATTATCTCTACACCTACTGACTTACCGATGTTTAAGCGTCTGCTTGGCGACGGTAGCGACATGGGAGTGAAGTTTGAGTATGCAGAGCAGCCTTATCCAGGCGGCCTGGCACAGGCATTCACCATCGGCGAGGAGTTTATCGGCGATGACAGCGCTTGCCTCGTACTTGGCGACAACATCTTCTACGGCGCTGGTTTCACACAGCTGCTGCAGGAAAGCGTGGAGAATGTGGAGAAGCACGGTAAGGCCACTGTTTTCGGATATTACGTTAACGACCCGGAACGCTACGGCGTGGCAGAGTTCGACGCAGAGGGCAACTGCCTCAGCATCGAGGAAAAGCCGGAGCACCCGAAGAGCAACTATGCAGTTGTGGGACTTTATTTCTATCCGAACAGCGTAGTTGAAATAGCCAAGAACATCAAGCCCAGCGCTCGCGGAGAGCTGGAGATAACCACCGTAAACCAGGAATACCTGAAGCGCGGCGACCTGAAGGTTCAGACCTTGCAGCGCGGATTCGCATGGCTCGACACCGGCACACACGACAGCCTTTCGGAGGCCAGCACCTTCATTGAGGTGATAGAGAAGCGTCAGGGTCTGAAGGTGGCATGTCTGGAAGAGATTGCCTTCAAGAAGGGCTGGATAGACAACGAACGTCTCCGTGAGGTGGCAAAGCCGATGGCAAAGAACGAGTACGGAAAGTATCTCCTCAGACTTGCTGACGGACTGTAAAGAAAAGGAAAAAGATTGATTGATAAGATTTTATTTTAACACTTCAAAAGGTCACTAGTTAAAGAAAATGGAAGTAAATAACCAAGATTTGTACAACACTCAGCAAGAAAACGAAGAGTCGTCATCTCTTAGTTTTGGGATGATATACAAGATGGTGGTCCTCAACTGGAAATGGTTCGTTCTGTCTTTAGCATTGTGTCTGGGCGTAGCTTACGCTTACCTTAGATACAAGACACCAGTTTACCAGTCGGCTGCCAAATTGCTTATCAAGGACGACGACAACACAAACAAATCCAACGGAGTGAACGCACTCCTTAACTCGCAGACGCTCGGTCTCGTATCCAACTCAACGGGTATCGACAACGAGATGGTGCTCCTCAAGTCGTCTCGCCTTGCCGGACAGACCATCTACGACCTCAAGCTTTATGTGTCGTACAAGATGAAGGGTCGCGTGGCTGACCACCTTCTCTATAAGAACCAGCCCATCACTGTCGACATCGACAGCTGCAGCCTGTCTAACCTCAAGGCGCCGATAAAGCTCGAAATCACACGCGAGGAAGGATCGTTCCACATCACGGGCGAATACACCTACGTACCATCTGACCCGGACAAGTTGCCGAGCGAATACACCATCGACCGTACCGTTAAGGATCTGCCTTTCACGCTCAACACCAGCGTCGGCAGACTCACCTTCTCGCACAACGGCGTCAGCATGCTTCCTGAAGAGAAGAAGCTGAAGGTAACCATCCTTCCTGTACAGATGGCAGCTGCCAAGTACGTAGCAGCGCTTGACGTAGCGGAAGAGAACAAGAAGGCCACCATCGTGGACATGACATTGGCTGACGAGGTGCCGGAACGCTCATGCGACTATCTCAAGCAGCTCGCAGTCTGCTACAACCGCCAGGCCAACGAGGACAAGAACGAGATAGCCATTCGTACAGAGAGATTCATCAACAGCCGTCTGGAGAAGATCAACAACGAACTTGGTCAGACGGAAGGCAATCTTGAGTCGACAAAGCGCCAGTATGGCATTGTGAACACTACGGCAAACTCCACCATGTCACTCACCAATTCTGACACTTACGCTAAGCAGATATCAGAATTGAACACCCAGATGGAGCTGCTCAAGAGCATCAGCGAGTTTATGAACGAGCCTGCCAACAAGTACCAGCTGCTTCCTTCCAACGTGGGATTGGCAGACGCTTCAGCCAGCGCGTTCATCAAAAAATACAACGAAGTGGCACTGGAGCGTACACACCTGCTTCGCACTTCAAGCGAGACCAGCCCCGTTGTTACGCCTCTTACAGCACAGCTCGACGAGCTTCTCTTAAGCATCCGCCGCTCCATCAAGCAGGCACATCAGGCAGCAGAGATACAGTATAACGACCTGCAGCGTCAGTTCAGCCTCTACAACCAGCAGATTCTCTCCACCCCGCAGCAGGAGCGCATCCTTACACAGATAGGTCGCCAGCAGGAGGTGAAGTCCGGACTTTACCTTATGCTTCTCCAGAAGCGCGAGGAGAACTCTATCTCTCTTGCAGCCACAGCCGACAAGGGCAAGCTCATTGACGACCCGCAGCTCATTGGAAAGGTTAGCCCCAAAGGGTCAATGATTATGCTCATCGCTCTCGTCCTCGGTCTTGCCATCCCCGCAGGCATCCTCTTCCTCATCGAGTTCTTCCGTTACAAGATTGAGGGACATGAAGACGTTGCTGCGCTTACCAAGTTGCCCATCATCGGCGACGTGGCAATCGCCAGCGACCAGGCAAAGACAAAGGCTGACATCGTGGTGCACGCCAACCAGAACAACCTCATGGAGGAGGTATTCCGTTCCATCCGTGCCAACATCCAGTTTATGCTCAAGAAGGGAGAGAACACCATCATGTTCACGTCTACGACATCAGGCGAGGGCAAGACGTTCACCGCAGCCAACCTTGCCGTGAGCTTCGCATTGCTGGACAAGAAGGTGGTAATCGTAGGTCTGGACATCCGTAAGCCGCGTCTCGCCGAACTCTTCGAGATACCTAACCACCATCAGGGCATCACCAACCTTCTCGTGAAGGAGAACCCGACAATGGAGGACATCAAGAAGCAAATTCTGCCTTCAGGCGTAAACGACAACCTCGACGTGCTTATGGCTGGTCCTATCCCGCCCAACCCGTCAGAGCTTGTTTCGCGCCAGTCGCTTGACATCATCATCGGTCAGCTTAAGGAGCATTACGACTATGTTATTATCGACACCGCTCCTATCGGTTTGGTTACCGATACACAGCAGATAGCACGCGTAGCCGACCTTACTGTCTATATGTGTCGTGCCGACTACACACCGAAGTCAAGCATAGCATTCATCAACTCTCTAAACGCGGAAAACAAGATGCCGAATATGTGCATCGTCATCAACGGCATCGACATGGCGAAGAAGAAGTATGGCTACTATTACGGTTATGGCAAGTACGGCAAGTATGGTAAGTACGGACATTACGGCAAGTACGGTAGCTACGGCAAGAGCTATGGCAGCTATGGCGCCAACTACGGCAGCTACGGCAACTATGCCAACAGTGGCTACGGCAATCGTAACGACAACTCGATAAAGGTGTAAGTCTATAGAAACAGACTTCATATAAACATTAACGAACAAGAGAATTTAGAGAAGTTCTTGCCCAGGCAGGAGCTTCTCTAATTTCTTAAAGAGAACACCCCTATATATACATTATATTAATACAGGAGAAAAACTATCATGGTAATAGCAGTAGATTTTGACGGAACAATAGTGGAGCACGAATATCCCAAGATAGGCGAAGAGATACCGTTTGCCACCGAAACACTGCGCATGCTCATCAACGACCACCACAAGCTCATCCTCTGGAGCGTACGCGAAGGCAAGCTGCTGGACGAAGCAGTGGAATGGTGTCGTGAGCGCGGCGTGGAGTTCTACGCCATAAACCGCGACTATCCAGAGGAGACCACACAAAACAACAACCATTTCTCCCGCAAGCTGAAGGCAGACCTCTTCATTGACGACCGCAACTTGGGCGGACTGCCTGACTGGGGCATGATCTATCGCATGGTGCGCGAACATCTTACATGGGCAGACCTTATGAGAAGCGCAAGGTCAGGACTTAATTCACAGGACGCCCCGAAGCGTAAGAAGAAGTGGGGACTGTTCTAAAAAATACGGAGACAGATAATATATGATTGATCGCGCCACCGTAGAACGCATCAAGGACGCCGCCAACATCGTGGATGTGGTGTCCGAGTTTGTAACGCTGCGACGCAGCGGAGCAAACTATAAGGGACTGTGTCCGTTCCATGACGAGAAGACACCGTCCTTCATCGTGTCGCCGGCACGCGGCACATGCCATTGCTTCGGATGCGGAAAGGGAGGCAATCCCATCAGCTTCATTATGGAGCACGAGCAGATGACCTATGTGGAGGCACTGAGATGGCTGGCTAAGAAATACCACATCGAGATACATGAACGCGAGCTGTCCGAAGAGGAGAAGCGTGAGCAGAGCGACCGTGAGAGCATGTTCATCGTCAACGAATGGGCGATGGGATATTTCAGCGACAAGCTGCACAACGACCCTGACGGCGTCGCCATCGGCATGCAGTATTTCCGCAGCAGAGGCTTCAGAGACGACATCATCAAGAAGTTCAAGCTCGGCTACGACCTGCAGAACGCACGGGCTCTTGCCACGGAAGCGTTAAGCAAAGGCTATAAGGAGGAGTTCATACTCAAGACCGGCATCTGCTATAAGACAGACCGCGGCGACCTTATCGACCGCTATGCAGGACGTGTCATCTTCCCGTGGATAGGCATCAGCGGAAAGGTGGTGGGATTCGGAGGACGACTGCTCGACTCACGCACCAAGGGCGTAAACCAGAAGTACGTCAACTCTCCCGACTCGGAGATTTACCACAAGGACCGCGAGCTTTACGGCATCTATCAGGCTAAGAAAGCCATTGCCAAGGAAGACCGCGTGTTTATGGTGGAGGGATATACGGACGTCATCTCCATGCACCAGTGTGGCATTGAGAACGTCGTAGCAAACTCGGGTACGGCTCTTTCCGTACACCAGATTCACATCCTTCACCGATTTACGTCTAACATCACCCTGCTCTACGACGGCGATGCTGCCGGCATACATGCCGCCATGCGAGGCACCGACATGCTGCTTGCCGAGGGAATGAACCTCAAGGTGCTGCTTCTCCCCGACGGCGACGACCCCGACTCGTTCTCACGCAAGCATACGGCAGCCGACTTCCGCAAGTACATAGAGGAACATCAGACCGACTTCATACAGTTCAAGACTGACCTTCTGCTCAAGAACGAGCGCGACCCGCTGAAACGGTCGGAAGCCATCAATTCCGTAGTACGAAGCATATCGTTCGTCACCAATCAGGTGTTGCGCGACACTTACCTCCACGACTGCTCCGTAAGAATGGGCATCAACGAGGCTACGCTCATCAACACCCTGAACAATTTCATACGCAACAACCGCGAGAACCGCTTCCCAGATGCGGCACGCGACCCGCAAGCACAGCAGCAACCGACAGCACAACCGCAAGTGGTGCAGGACGTCACTCCCGTGCAGCAGGCATCAAAGGTGGAGCGTATGCTCGCCGAACTGATCATCCGTCACGGCGAAACCGTAATATTCGACAATGTGGAGACGGAGGACGGTCAGACCGTCAGCCTCAACATCGCCCAATACATCGACTATAACCTCAGCATTGACGGACTCAGCTTTCAGAATCCTCTCTTTGCCCGCGTCCTTAAAGACGCCGTGGAGCACAGTCAGGACCAGGGTTTCTCAGCCGAACAGTTCTTCCTCAATCACGAGGACATCGAGATTTCGCGCATGGCAACGTCCATCTGTATGGACCAGTACCGCCTGCTTGAGGAACGCAAGAAGACATCTCAGGACGAGGAGAAGAGCAATGAGGAGAAGCGAGAGGAGGCGGAAAACCGCATCACGGACCTTCGCAAGCAGACCGAACACCTGCTCAACGACTTCCGCATGGACTACGTGGAGCAGCGCATGAAGCAGCTTCAGAGTCAGATAACACAAGCCGCAGCTGACCCTGTCAGTCTGCAGCAGTTGCTTGAGGAATACAAGATGATGCACGAATTGAGGTCGAAGGTGGCTAAGCTGCTCGGCAACAACATCATCGTCTGATGGGAAAGGCTATTAAAAGCCGTATAATAAAGACTATAAAAAAGCATACACTTGGCGGCGCAGGTCGGAGTAATCCTGCGCTGCCATGAATATCAAACCAAAACAACACGTATTTATATGTATTACATTGAAAAGACCATGGAGATTTCGGCATGTCACTGCCTGAAACTCTCATACGAAAGCAAGTGCCAGAACTTGCATGGTCACAACTGGATTATCACAGTCTACTGTAAGTCAAGTGAACTCAACAAGGACGGAATGGTTGTCGATTTCACGCACATCAAGCGCCTCGTCAGCAACCGCCTCGACCACGCCAACCTCAACGAAGTGCTGCCCTTCAACCCCACGGCAGAGAACATCGCACGCTGGGTGACGGAGCAGATTCCGCAGTGTTACCGCTGCATGGTGCAGGAGAGCAGGGGCAACAAAGCCATTTATGACGCAACAGAATAGACGGAGGAACGAAAAGATGAACAAAAAGAGAGTTAACGACATCTTCTACTCGCTGCAAGGCGAAGGTCACAACACCGGACGCGCCGCCATCTTCATACGCTTCTCGGGATGCAATCTCAAATGTCCGTTCTGCGACACCGACTTCTCCCGATACGACAAACTGACCGATGAAGACATCATCGAACGCATCAAGGACTTCCCCTCTCGCTTCGTGGTTCTCACCGGAGGCGAGCCGTCGCTGCAAGCAGACAAGCCCCTCATTGACAAGCTGCATGCCCACGGGTACGAAATAGCCATTGAAACCAACGGCACACATCCCGTCCCCGCAGGCATCGACTGGACAACATGCTCCCCGAAAGGTATCACCAACATTAAAAGTTGCGACGAGCTGAAGGTGATATTCGAGGAGACAACCGTTACCCCCGACGACCACGGCATACAGTCGCGCTATCGCTATCTGCAGCCATGCGACGTCGGCGACGCGGAGCGCAACGCACGCATCATACAGCGCTGCCTCGACTACATCCTGCAACACCCCGAATGGCATCTGTCACTACAGACCCATAAGCTTGCCGGATTCAAGTAAAAACAAAAGAAATGCTCGCCGGAAAGAAGTAAAGGAAAAGGATATGATATACATCCACTGGATATTCCTGCTTATCTATATCATGGTTATCGTAAGCATCATTGTTACGATACTCATGGACAACCGTCAACCAGCCAAGACGATGGCTTGGGTGATGGTGCTCCTTTTCGTCCCCATTGCGGGCATCATTCTCTACATCTTCTTCGGACAGAACACGCGGAAGATGCGATTTATCTCACAGCGGTCGCTCGACCAATTGTCGAAGCGGCAGATGCTGGAATTTGTCGAGCAGCGCGAATTGCGTATGCCCGACAAATTCCAGTCGCTTGTCCGCCTCTTCACCAACCAAAGCCTCGCCTTACCCTTCAAGGACAACGAAGCGGAATTCTATACCGACGGCTACCAATTCTTCCCTGCGCTGCTGCAAGCCATCAGCCGCGCCCGACATCACATCCATCTTGAAACCTACATCTTCGACGACGACCCGTTGGGCCGCCTCATCGCCGACGCACTCATACAGAAGGCAAAGGAAGGCGTCGAGATACGCGTCATCTACGACGACGTGGGCTGCTGGCGTGTGCCGAGTGCCTTATTCGAACGCATGAAGAAGGCTGGCATTGACGTCTGCGCCTTCATGCCTGTGAAATTCCCTGCTTTCACCAGCAAAGTGAACTATCGCAACCACCGCAAGGTTTGCGTAATCGACGGCATAGAGGGATTCACCGGTGGCATGAACATAGCCCTGCGCTACGTGAAAGGCATGCGTAACGGCACGCTGCCGTGGCGCGACACACACATGCGGCTCAGGGGCAGCATCGTCTACGCCCTGCAACGCGCCTTCCTCGTCGACTGGTATTTCGTCGACCGCACACTTGTCACCAACCGCAAGTATTATCCCCCTATGCCGTGGAAGATAAGCAACGACTGCCTCGCACAGATGGTGACGAGCAGCCCCATTGCCCCTTGGCCCGACATCATGCAGGGCTACGTGCGCATCCTGCTTGAGGCAAAGAGCTACGTCTACATGGAGTCGCCTTACTTCCTGCCCACCGAGCCCGTGCTCTTCGCCATGCGCACCGCTGCTCTCGCCGGCGTGGACGTCCGCCTCATGGTGCCGCGCCACAGCGACTCCCACCTCCTTGAATGGGCAAGCCTGTCGTATGTGGTGGAGACGCTTGCAGCGGGAGTAAAGATAAAGCTCTACGAAGGTGGATTCAATCACAGCAAGCTGCTCGTAGCCGACGACGAAGTCAGCACGTGCGGTTCCACCAACATCGACTTCCGCAGCTTCGAGAACAATTTCGAGTCGAACGTCTTCTTTTACGACCGCCAAATGGCATTGCGCATAAAAGAGCTGTATATGGCAGACGAGGCACAGTCCGTCGACTTCAACGACGTAGACACACTAAGACACCGCCCATACCTCCACCGCTTAACCGAGTCGCTCTTCCGTCTGCTGGCGCCGCTGCTGTAAAAACTTAAACAAGAAAGATATAATAATTATGGACATCGAACAAGTCAGAGACTTCACGCTGTCGTTATTCGGCGTGACAGAAGACCAGCCGTTTGGCGACGACAACGTCACCTTCCGCGTTGAAGGCAAGATTTTTCTTTGCCTTTGGCTGGGAAGCGGGCGATATGAGACGAGGGACGGGATGAGGAGATTCGCATGCAAGCTGAGTCCTGAGAGAAACGAGGAACTGCGCGAACAATACGAAGCCGTCACTCCTGCCTTTCATTGGAACAAGAAACACTGGAGCGACGTCTTCTATGAGCAGCTTGAGCCAGAACTCGTGATGACATTAATAAAAGAGTCGTACGAACTGATCGTCAGCATGCTGCCCAAAGCTGTAAGAGAAAAAAAATTCAAAAATCCTAATGTGGACGGCGGTTCTGACAATAACAATATTTGCATTTCTAATGCTCAATACTATTAGCCCGGCGCATAACAAAATCTTTGGTGCGAAATTCTTGAGTTTTGAGAGTTTATAGACAATACGTTCATACACAGCGGGTTATGCGATTTTCTGACGAAACTTTATGAAATCAGACTCGCAAATGAGCCGTTTTTTCCTGCAATAGAGCCTCTTTTACACTCAAATACCGTCACTATTATCATACAACAAAGCCTCTTTTGCGCTCTGATAGTCCCACTATCAGAGTGTAAAAGAGGCTTTATCGTTAAGCACGGGTGCTGTTTGCACAACAAAACACCGTAAAAACAGCAAATCGGAACTCTATAATCAATTTTTATTTTGTAACAGCTTTTTACCGTATAGACGATATTTGCATAGCGGACGGCATGCCGTCCGAATTAGGAATTTTGAATTTTGTCATTTTCTTGATATTTTGTTTGTTTTAGTATTCCCTATTTCAACTTTATAATGTCCGTCCACCTTGTTGTCGGGCATTGGCTCTTACGCTCCCTTCTGATGGCATCCGCAAACTTCTGTCCTTTGCCATACTGCTGCGAACTGAGCACCACCGTCTCCGTACCCTCCACCTTGTTAAGCCGGTCAACGGCACTGTCCAGGCTCTGCATCTGCCTGTGACGGTCAGCATCGAAGGTGAAGAGGTCGGTCTGAATGGCGTTGTCCGGAATCACCCCCATCAGTATCACGCCCGCCTTCTTATACATCACGTCCGCACGATAGATGCGCTTCAGGCATGCCGTGGCAGCTTTCACGATTTCGATGGTTGACGCCGACGGCATGCGGAGCGTCTGTTCCGTCATGTTCCAGTATTGCGTCAGGTCAGTACGGAAATGGTTGGTGTCCACAAAGACGCCCACCACCGTAGCCACCGACCGCTGCCGACGCGCCTTCTCCGCACAACGGGCGGCAAAGTTGGCGATGTGAGTGTGGAGAGTGTCGAAGTCGGAGGTCATATCGCGGAAACTCCTGCTCGTGCATACGCTCTTCTTCTTGGCAGGAATGTCGTCCGGAATGCAGTCCACACCGTTAAGCTCCGCCCACGTGCGCTCCATTATTACGGTACGGAACGTGGCGCTCACCCACGATCGGGCATGAGAGGCAAAGTCGTACGCCGTCCTTATGCCCATGCTCTCGAGCCGTGCCTGATAACGTCTGCCGATGCCCCACACCTCCCCTATGGGATAGAGTTGTTCTGCCTTTATACGCCGTTCTTCGGTGTCGATGACACAGCAATGACCGTATCCGGCATATTTCTTGGCATAGTGCGATGCCATCTTCGCCATTGTCTTCGTTGGCGCGATGCCGATGCTCACCGGCATACCCACAGACTGCATCACACGGTCGTGCAGCGCCGTGCCCCATTCATGCAGCTCGTCCGTCGTAAATCCGTCGAGCACGGCGAAAGCCTCGTCTACGGAATAGCGGAAACACTCCGGCGCCATGTCGCGTATGATGGTCATCACGCGTCCGGTCATCTCGCCGTAGAGTTCGTAATTGGACGAGAACGCCTCAATCTTCACACCTGGGAACATCCTTCCGAGCTGGAAGTAAGGCGTGCCAGCCTTGATGCCCAACCGCTTCGCCTCAGCACTACGCGCGACAACGCAGCCGTCGTTATTGGAGAGAACGACGACCGGCTTGCCTTCAAGGTCGGGACGAAAGACGCGCTCACAACTCACATAGCAGTTGTCGCAGTCGCAAATGGCGTAATATTTCATGCTGGTTATACGTATATATTAATAACGTATAGTGAGGGTGATTTATTGCAATAAAATCAAAAGTCTCACATGTTTCGCTTTGTAATGCGCACGGTTTTCACTACCTTTGCATTACAACATTCTTGTAACAACATTAATGCAATCACGTTATGACACACATACTCAGACCATTGACCAATCCGTTTGTGTCGCAGGGATACGAAAGTCCTGAATATTTCTGCGACCGTAAGGAAGAGACAGCTGAAATCCAAAGAAATGGTATATAGGGATTTTCCCCCGTTTTTTAGGGCATATCCTTTTGCTGGCTAAAGGATAAATACTAATTTTGCAGCTCAAAGAGAGAAGTATAAACATTCCCACAAAAAGTAAAAACACGCTTATGAAAAAGATTTTCCTAATCGCAATGGCGATTATCACCCTCACCCTGTCAGCACAGGCACAAGCCTATCGCGACAGCCGCTATTACAACAATAGCACCGGCAGACTGGAGTATACCTATCATCATCATGACGGCGTAATCGGCACGGGCGACGTCTATTACGGACTGCGTCTCGGACCAGCCTTCTCCACTGTCAATTCTGACGACAAGGCTCTCGACGGAGGCGACTCGCAGACAGGTCTTAACCTCGGAGTCGTGATAGGATTCGGACTGTCCGACACCACTCCGCTCTTCCTCGAAACCGGACTCTTCTACGTTGAGAAGGGCGGAAAGAACGTCTTCGAGGGCAAGAAGATGACGTACGACCTCAACTATCTCCAGGTTCCTATCGTGGCAAAGTATGTCATTGACATTGACGGCGACTTCTCCGTACAGCCTTTCTTCGGCGGCTACCTCGCCTGTGGCGTCGGAGGAAAGATAAAGAACTATGGCGACCGCCAGTCCGAAAGCTCGTTCTCACACAAGTATTTCCAGCGCTTCGACGGTGGTCTGCGCATCGGTTGCGGTGCCGCATACGACATGTTCTACGTTGATCTGGGCTATGACATCGGACTCTCCAACATCACTCACGACGAGTTCGACGCATCACACAATAGATGCTGGACACTCAGCTTAGGAGTAAACTTCTAAGCATAAAACACAAAAGCGGAATCCCCAAAGCCGGGATTCCGCTTTTGTGTTTTATGCAATTAGGAGTTAGGAGTTTTGAATTTTGAATTGTTCTCGGCTTCGCCTGCGATTAGGAATTGTTCGATTTTGATTTATTCAATTCACAATTCAAAACTGTACAACTCAAAATCGGCAAAGCCGACAATTCAAAATTCAAAACTCAAAACTCCTAATTCACCCTATGTTCTTCCACATTCTTAAATCCGTTGAGGAAGTCGCGGGCAGCCATACGCTTCTTTCCTGCAGCCTGCAACTCAACTATCTCAAGCCATTCGTCTCCTGTGGCAACGAGCAGACGTCCGTGTTCTGCCTTTAACGTGCCGGGAGCGGCTCCTCCAGTAGCAACATTCGTCTTTGCCGTGCGGAAGACCTTCAGCACAGACGCAGCATTTTTTCCTTCACCCTCACCACGGGGCGAGAGCGTTGTCCACGTGCCGGGATACGGACTCAGACCACGCACGAAGTCGTACACACGCTTGGCTGGCAGCGTCCAGTCAATCTCACAAGTCTCCTTGAATATCTTCGGCGCCGCATGCAAGGGCAGGTCCTCACGCTGCGGTTGTGCAGGAACGTCGCCGTCCTTCTCAATAACGAGGTCAACGGTGTCCTGGCAGATACCTGCACCAAGCTCCATCAGACCGTCATATACATACTCCACGTCAGCATCGTCGGGGATGGCGAACTCACGCTGCATGATTATCTTACCAGTATCGATGTCATGATCGAGGAAGAACGTCGTAACGCCGGTCGTTGTCTCGCCGTTGATGACAGCCCAGTTTATCGGGGCAGCACCGCGATACTGCGGCAGAAGGGCGGCATGCACATTGAAGGTGCCGAAGCGGGGCATAGCCCACACCACCTCAGGCAGCATTCTGAAAGCCACCACTACCTGCAGGTCGGCATCATAGCCACGCAGCTCCTCAAGGAAAGCCTCATCCTTCATCTTCACCGGCTGGAGAACGGGCAACCCGTGCTCCAGGGCATATTCCTTCACAGCCGATGCACGCAGCACCGAACCGTGACGTCCTACGGGCTTATCAGGCTGAGTGACCACAGCCACAACGTTATATCCGTTTTCCACAAGTCGCTTCAATGAGCCGACAGCAAAGTCGGGTGTTCCCATGAAGACAATACGCAAATCTTTCTTTTCCATCTTGTTTTATATCTATTCTTTCGTACAAAGTTACGAAAAAACAAGGGTGGGAAATAAACGTTGCCTTATTATTTTTCACAAAACGAAAAAAAACGTAACTTTGTATTTACATTCATTTGAAGTAACAACATATAATTCAGAATATCAGAGATGACACAGAAAGAAGACATCAAGAACGCTGTAGAGACAATGCGCAAGGGTGGAGTGATACTCTATCCCACCGACACCGTATGGGGAATTGGCTGCGATGCCACCAACGCCGAAGCCGTAGCAAAGGTATATGCCATAAAGCACCGCGACGACTCGAAGGCGCTGATATGCCTCGCCGACTCCGTTGACCGCGTGCAACGCTACGTAAGGGACGTGCCCGACGTGGCATGGGACATCATGGAGCTGGCAGAGAAACCCACCACCGTGATACTGGACGGCGCCGTAAACCTCGCGCCTAACCTCATAGCCGAAGACGGAAGCATCGGAATGCGCATCACCAACGAGCCATTCTCCAAGGAGCTGTGCTACCGCTTCCAGAAACCCATCGTCAGCACCAGCGCCAACATAAGCGGCGAACCTGCTGCACAGAACTATGGCGACATCTCGCCAGAACTGCTCGAAGCTGTCGACTATGTTTGCTGGACAAGACGTCAGGAGCACAAGCCTCACACACCGAGCAGCATCATCAAGCTCACACGAGACGGACAAGTAACCATCATCAGAAAATGACATGGAACCCGAAGTCTTAATAAACGAGCCTAAGGAGACGCTGGCAGACCGCCTCTATAAATGGCGCACCACACACCTGTCCGAACGGCAGTCCACAATCATACTGGCGTTCCTCATCGGATTTCTCGCGTCGGTGGCTGCCTTCCTGCTCCACTCCTTGATACACGAGATACAGACGCTGCTCAGAACGGGCATCACGTCCGACTCGTTCAACTGGACGTTCCTTATCTTCCCTATCATTGGCGTCTATCTCACTTCCTTATTCGTCAAATACGTGGTAAAGGACAACATATCGCACGGTATTACGCGCATCCTGTATGCCATCTCCTCCAAGCAGTCGCGACTGAAGCGCCATAACTGCTGGACGTCAGTGGTGGCATCTGCCATAACCATCGGATTCGGCGGATCAGTAGGAGCCGAGGCACCTATCGTGCTTACCGGTTCAGCCATCGGTTCCAATCTCGGACAGTACTTCCGTATGGACAAGAAGACGCTGATGCTGCTTGTGGGATGCGGTGCGGCAGCTGCCATTGCCGGCATCTTCAAGGCGCCGATAGCCGGACTGGTGTTCACGCTGGAGGTGCTGATGGTGGACCTCAGCATGGCGTCGCTTCTGCCCATCCTTACTGCAGCGGTCACAGCCACGTGCTTCACGTATATGTTTATGGGAAGCGACTCGCTCTTCAATTTTCATCTGGACGGCGAATGGATTATCGAACGCATACCGGCAAGCATCGTGCTCGGCGTGGCTTGCGGACTCGTCAGTCTCTACTTCATCCGCTCCATGGGAGCCTGTGAAGGACTCTTCGCACGTCTGAAGGATAAGCGTTACGCCAAGTTAGCTTTGGGAGGCGTACTGCTCAGTTCGCTCATCTTCGTCTTCCCCGTGCTTTACGGTGAAGGCTATTCCGCCATAAACATCCTGCTCAACGGCGTCAGCGAAGCCGACTGGGAAGAGCTGCTCAAGAACTCGCTCTTCTATGGTCACGGCCATCTGCTCATCCTCTACATCGCCCTTGTGGTCCTCACCAAGACATTCGCCACGGCTGCCACCAACGGCGGAGGCGGTTGCGGTGGTACGTTCGCGCCCTCACTCTTCGTGGGAGCGTTCAGCGGATTCCTCTTCGCACGCCTCTGGAACATCTATCAGGTGGGCGTCTACATCCCCGAGAAGAACTTCACGCTGCTTGGCATGGCAGGAGTGATGGCAGGAGTGATGCACGCCCCGCTCACGGGCATCTTCCTTATAGCCGAAATCACCAACGGATATAACCTCTTCATGCCGCTCATGATTGTGAGCATCTGCTCCGTTATGACCATCAGCATCTTCGAGCCGCACAGCATTTACGCCATGCGACTGGCTCGCGAAGGAAAGCTCCTCACCCACCACACTGACCGTTCGGTGCTCACGCTGATGAGCATGGAAAGCGTAGTGGAGCACGAGTTCACGTCCGTTCAGCCCGACATGCCGCTCGGCAAACTGGTTAACGCCATATCGAAGAGCCACACCAGCTTCATCCCCGTGCTCGACAATGCCGGTAGCATACTCGGCGAGATTGACATCACTAAGATAAGACACGTGATGTTCCGCGCCGAACTCTACAACAAGCTGACCGTAAGACAACTCATGCAGCCCGTCGCTGCAAAGGTGGGTGTCAACGACTCGATGGAGGAAGTGATGCGAAAGTTCGACCTTAAGGGCACTCGTTATCTTCCCGTCGTCAACAACGCCGGACACCTCACGGGCTACATCTCACGCACACGTGCCTACAGCATGTATCGCAAGATGGTGGCTGACTTCTCAGCCGAATAAGCATACCGAAATGAAAAGTGGCGCTTCAGGATTATTCTCCTGAAGCGCCACTTTCATTTTCGGTTACTCAATGTCCACTCTTGCCACCTCGTCCACATTATTAATATGCTCGATGCTGTCGATGGCATGTTGCAGTTCCTTGGCGGAATGCACCTGGAAGTCCACAATGGTCTCCACTATACGGTCCTTGGTCTCCGTGACGAGCTTTGAGATTGACAGATTCTGCTGCTCCGTAATGCAAGCCACTACATCAGTAAGAAGATGAAAACGGTCGACACCACGGATGCAGATACGCACAGGGAAGAGAAAATCCTCGCTCTCCTCAAAGCAGACATCCACAATAGAGTCGCCCTGCTGCGAAGCCAGTTTTATTGCCACCGGGCAGTTGCTCTTGTGGAGCGTGATGTTGCCGTCAGCGTCCTTAAAGCCTGCCACCTCGTCTCCCGGCAGAGGATGACAGCACTGACAACGCTGATACTCCAACTTCGGACGGTTGGAAAGGAAGCGGCTGATATTGCTCTTTGCCTTGTAAGTAAGCACATGCCCCAGCCAGTCAGCCTCAGGCTTCGCGTCCTTGTCCACCCCTATCTCCACGCAGTCACCACGATGGAGCACCGTCTTCACCGAACACAGCTTGCCGTTGACACGTGCATAGACAGCATGAAGTCCCACTTCGGAATGTATGTTGAAGGCAAAATCCAGAGCCGTGGCGTTCTTTGGCAGTTTGACACTATCGCCGTTGGGCGTAAACGCAATGATGTTGTCATTATAGAACGTAGACTTCACATATTCCAGATAGTCATTATCGTCGGAATGGAAAGCGATGTCCTTAAGCACCTCCTTGAAGTTCTGCAACCATTCCATGACGTTCTCGTCCGTACGCTCAGCCGTACAACCGAGACGGTTATTACGAACCATGCGCTCCGAAGATATGTGCACCTCCTCCCACTTGCCGCGCATATTGAGCAGCTTCATGTGGAAGCTTCTGTATCCGTTATCCTTTGGAGTGTTGATATAGTTTACAACGGAATACGGCATCTCCTTGAAATACTCGGTCAGCAAGCTGTATATCTGCATGCAGACCTCCTTCTCCTCCTTCGTACCCTCCGCTTTATAAATAATGCGGACATAATGCTTGCCGTCAACATGATAGAAGTCGCAGCCCTTGGTCTGCATCTTGCGCCATACACTGTAAGGCGAACGCATACGCAACTCTATACGAACCTCCACCCCATTGGCGTCCAAAATCTCCTGCGCCTTGGCGATGAAGGCGTCCACGGTAGGCTTTTCCGACTCTTGCAGGTCTGCCAAGAGCTTCTCCAGCTTATGGTATTCGGCTGGACAGCGATAACGTAACGACAGGTTTTCAAGCTCGCTCTTCACGTCATACAGCCCCAGACGGTTAGCCAAAGGAGCATAGAAATACTCCGTTTCCGAAGCTATCTTCATACGCTTGGCGGAAGGCATGCTGCTCAGCGTGCGCATATTATGGAGGCGGTCAGCCAGTTTCAGCAAGATGGCACGCACGTCGTACTCCACAGATGAGAGTATCTGACGGAAGTTGTCCACCTGCTTGGAATGCTTATATTTCTCCTTCTTCAGCTTTGTCACCACACCTACAAGGAACGCCACATCATCGCCGAAACGCTCACGGATTTCGTCAATAGAATAAGGGCAATCCTCAATTGTGTCGTGGAGGAATGCAGCCATTACAGGATTGACTCCCAATCCCATTTCCTCAATTATGATGCGTGCCACAGCCACCGGATGACTGATATATGGTTCGCCTGACTTGCGCTTCTGATCACGATGCGCGAATTCAGCAAATCGGTATGCTTCATGCGTCAATGCCAACTGCTTCTCGTCCACACGTTGAGCCAACAACGAGAAGATAACATCCACGTCGGCCTGTATCTTCTTTCTGTACATGTCTGTCATTGTCATAATCACTCATTTTTAAAGTTGTTGTTTTCAGTTTACATCTCTCTATTTTGTCTTTATCGTTTATGACAACATAGAGCAAGAAATAACCACAAAAACTATCAAGTTTTTTTCATATTTCATTGAGTCGTAGTTTTTAAATGTTTCATAAAGGTAACAATAATATTAAAATTAAACGACTTTTATGGTTTAAATGTAGTTTAGACTTTGATTTTTCATACCTTTGCATCATAATAAAAAAAACACATTTATATAGAAATGCATAAGAAAAGATCGTTCTTACATCAATGTCTGGTTGACAATTCACAGCAGACGACTGACGGCAGAGGAAAGAACCTCATCCCGCCACCAGAAAGAGATTCCTTATGGAAAGCTTATCTGGAGAAGTTTAAGGATCCACTGATAATCGTGTTGTTAGTGGTGTTCTTCTTCTCCGTAATAGTGTCTTTGTATGAGGCTTTCTATATGGATAAAGGCACGAAGATACTGTTCGAACCGATAGGCATCCTGTCCGCATTATTGCTTGCCACGGGCGTGGGATTCATCTTCGAGGTGAAAGCAGAGAAAGAATTTGAAGTGCTCAACACCGTCAAGGACCAACGTCCCATAAAGGTATACCGTAAGTTTATGGAGGACGGCAAGGAGCAGATACGTATACGTGAGGTGAAGAAGCATGACGTATGCGTCGGCGACTATGTCTATCTTGAGAACGGTGACGAGATTCCTGCGGACGGATATCTGGACGAGACCAACTCCTTCATCGTGGACGAATCTAACTTCACGGGAGAGCAATACGCCCGAAAGTCAGCTTACGAGGAAGAGTTTGACAAGGAAGCCACCTTCCCTTCCAATATGGTACTGCGCGGTTCCACCGTCATCGGAGGCACCGCCATCTTCCATGTCAGCAAGATTGGCATGGACACCATCGAAGGAAAGGGCGTGGCTAAGACGCATGAGGGCAAAGAGGTGGAGACGCCGCTCAACCAGCAGCTCGACACTTTGGGCAAGATGATATCCAAGTTCAGCTTCATCGTTGCCATACTCATTGTCATCGGTCGCATGGTCTACTTTTTCTTCTTCGACGGAAATGCCGCCAACAACCATTCGCTGATCGAAATAGCCGACTTTGCTTTAGGTTCCATCATGCTTGCCGTCACCTTGATTGTCGTTGCCGTTCCCGAAGGACTTCCTATGAGCGTCACCGTCAGTCTGGCTCTCAGCATGCGTAAGATGCTGAAAGAGAACAATCTTGTGCGAAAGCTGCACGCTTGCGAAACGATGGGCGCCACCACCGTCATTTGCACGGACAAGACCGGAACACTCACACAGAACAAGATGACGGTCGTGGCACATGAGTTCTATGGAGATAACGCCGAACACAGAATACAGCTCAACGTGGCTCTCAACTCCACTGCCGAGATATCCATCGACGACAACGGCAAGGAAAAGCCCTTGGGCAATCCCACTGAGGGAGCGCTGCTTTTGTGGCTGAAAGCCAAAGGCGTCAACTACGAAACCCTTCGCCATCTTTACGGCTTAGGACAGGGCGAGCCGTTCTCTACGGAGAAGAAGTATATGAGAATGGAGTTCGATGGTCGCGAAGGCAAAGAGATTCCGAAGGACGAACAGCATGTCAGATACGTGAAAGGTGCGCCGGAGGTATTGCTCAACATGTGCGAAGCCATAGCCGGCAGTACGGACAAGGCGCACGTGATGCAGACCTTGGCGGAATATCAAGCCAAAGCCATGCGCACATTGGCGTTCGCTTCACAGCACGAAGAGGACGGTAAGTGGAGCCCGCTCACCTTCGACGGCATTGTCGGCATTGCCGATCCTGTACGTGAAGACGTACGTGAAGCCATTACAGACTGCACACAGAAGGCTGGAGTAAGAGTGATTATCGTTACGGGCGACACCTCAGGCACGGCTAACGAGATAGGACGACAGATTGGTTTGCTGGACAATGACGAGCATAATCAGACCGTCACCGGCGACGCCTTCGAAAAGATGTCGGACGATGAAGCCATGACGCTCATTGCGGACAAGAACTTCAAGATTATCTCACGAGCTCGTCCTGACGACAAGGCACGCCTGGTGACCTTGCTGCAGAAGCAAGGTCAGGTGGTGGCTGTCACGGGTGACGGCACTAACGACGCTCCCGCTCTGAGCAAGGCTCAGGTGGGTCTGTCTATGGGCGACGGCACGTCAAGAGCGAAAGAGGCGAGCGACATCACCATTCTGGACAATTCGTTCGGCAGCATCGTCAAGGCCATCATTTGGGGACGCTCGCTTTATCTGAACATACAGCGATTCATTCTGTTCCAGATGACCATCAACATCTGCGCATGCCTTATCGTCCTTATCGGAGCATTCACCGGTCTCGACTCGCCGCTCAACGTCACACAGATGCTGTGGGTGAACCTCATCATGGACACGTTCGCTGCTATGGCATTGTCATCATTGCCAGCCAACAAGAATGTGCTTAACGAGAAGCCGCGAAATCCGCAAAGCCACATCATCACAAAGAGCATGGCATGGCAGACCGTAGGCGTCGGCTTGACGTTCTTCCTGCTTCTTGCAGGACTGTGGCAGCTGCTATGGCATTGCGACATTTCGTCCGTATCCGACCTCTTCGACACCGAAAAGCTCAAGCTCTTCGTCACCGGAATGCTCGATTTCAGCAAGAACAAGCAACATCTGAGCACCTACGAGCTAAGCGTCTTCTTCACGTTCTTCGTGCTGTTGCAGTTTTGGAATCTTTTCAATGCCAAGTATTTCAAGACCTCCCGCAGTCTTATTCAGGACATCGCAGCTGCATTCAGAAAGGACAAGGAAGCCGAAAGCTCGTTCAGCGCCAGCTTCATTTACATAGCATTGGTCATCTTGATAGGACAGGTGCTTATCGTGACATTCTTGGGCGAAATGTTCAACGTCTCCGCTCTGTCACTAAACGATTGGGGATGGCTGCTGCTCATCACATCGCCCGTTCTCATCCTGCCGGATATAAAAAGATGGATTTCTGATAGAAAGTAATGATTCTCTTGCTCACTAAGTATGTTTCAGATACTGAACTTGCGCAAGTTCAATCAGACATATTTAAATTTACGATTATGGACAGACAGGAATTAGTGAGCATAATGGCTAAGTATATGGACGGTGTGGCGACAGAGCCTGAAGCCTTCGCCACACTGGACCATCTATTACAGTCAAGAGAGAACAGACAAATCTTTAATATAGCTTCGGCAGGATTCAATAGGATGCAGCCGATAATACAACAACGAATATGAAAATATTATGGAGCAAGCATACATTAACGACATCAATCTAAAGAGCTGCTTCTTTGCAAGACTGACAGAAGAGCGCCACACTGTTAACGGACTGACAGACGGTGTGGTATATGTTGTCAGCGAGGAGAATGAGGAGGCAGAAACGGCAATAAGGAAAGTGAAAGAGGCGTTGAGTTCTTCCATGTTCCGCAAGACTTGGGTGACAGATTACGGCTGCGATTTCATGCCTAAGGACATTGCCATTTCTTCCGACAGCCAAATGGGAAAGCTGATTGCCGAGGGCCATAACCTTGTCATGCCGCTTATAGCTCCAGACAGCAATGCCCATATTTATCTAGTCGGCAAGATTGACAATCTTATGTTTCTTGATTCGGCAGTGTCATTTCTGACTGTTGACGCTGACCTTATCATCTCCTCCGTCATCAGCCATGCCTTATCCAACGTCAGTCCCGAGACGATGGAACGTGCGCTGACGGGATTGAGTGAGCAAGAAGTAGAGCGATTGTTCATAAAATCCTCCGACTCTACGTTCCTCCCCAAAACCGACGACATCCATTTCCGTGGCAATCATGCCGCCAATCCGATAAGCGTAATCGGCGATACGGCTGTCGAAACAGAGAGACGATTCCGTTCTGGCGAACTGACATATCAGGAAAGAACAAAGATGTTAAGCAAGCTTCCGAACATTATCAAGCGAAGAAAAAGCGACGACCCACAAGTCAGAGCAAAGGCAGACGAGGAATATCAGGAGCTGATGGGGGTGCTGAGCAAGCGCGAGATATATAAGATGCTGGATTCGCTGTTACTCTCCACCAAGCCGTCCGTCACAAAAAACATCACATCAGAAGTCACCGACCGTGAAGCAATGGGACGTAAGACAGCATACCATATTGTCCTTTCCAAGCGCGAGAAAAACAGAAAGCCATACAATTTTCATGACGATTATGCGTATTGGCTGTTCATTAAGGAAAAGGACGGCACGCTCCACCCCGTGAAAATGCAGAAAGCCTCCATGACTATATATGTGTTGTCCCTGATAGAGAAAGTCACAAAAGACCGAAACAACTACATCGTGGACGTAAAGAAGAACCACAAGGCATACATCGAAGCCAACCGGCGGTTATTTGACAACAAAGAAGAGGAGGCTGAAAAGTCGTACAACGGACTGAAGATAAACAGGGAAAACCAACAGGGAAAACTGGGCGAATGCTATAGCGACATCGAGTTCGCATTGCAGACAACCTTCAAGAACCTGAAAGAGGATTATTCGCCTTTCTTGGCTAACAGACAGTTCCCTTTGACCATAACGAAGGAAAAAATAGAGTTGCCAGAAACTTTCCTTTCCCTCAAAATACACTAAATTCGGCAAAAACGATACATTTTCATAACGTCAACAACAAATAACGATTTCATAACACACTGACAACCAACACATAAACTAACAATATAAGCCCGAAGGAGCGAAAGAATCCACTGGCAAAAAGATTACCACTCATAACCGGTAGTTTTGCATCAGAATTAAATTTCTAATGCAGACTACCGGTTCTTTTTTATATGACCGTAGTGCATAACATCGCAATTATTAACTTTTAACCGATACGATATGCGCAAAGCTACAGAAAATCAGACAGTGAAGGAGTGGATTGAATGGTTAGAATTCTTCCGTAAGCATAATTACAATCTTAGCAAGGACGAATGTATCGCCCTACGTGACGCCATCACCACCTACAGCAGTGTGGCTGAGAAGTTCTTTTTCGAGGCTATCATCCCCATGTGCAAGGGACTGGCACATAAGATTTATGAGACCTACAAGGTTGTGATCAACATTCGCGACATCTCCACATGGGTGTATGCCGGCATGTATGACGGAGGCAAGTGGACACGCTTTAGCACCTATCGTGGCGACCAGTCCATCTTTGCTTGGACAGCAACTTGCGCCAGCCAGATTGTCTTTAAGGAGCTCGACAAGCAGCACCTCATACCCCCAAGCAGCGATCTGAACGCTACGAACACGTCATTGACCCTTAAGTCCATGCAAAATGTGGAAGAAATTAAGATGGTTATCGACCTTGTGGATGTTCCTGAGCTCCATTCTGTCCTCACTATGATCTACGTAGATCGCATGACAGACGAGCAGATTATGGCAGAGAAAAATATGCCACAACAACTTTTCCGAAAGACTTTGAGGACTGCGGAGGCCATGCTCAAGGAAGCTCTAATTGATAAGGAAAGCATGCTGGTTGTGAGAGAGGACGGCAAGATTGTCAACCTTGTAAGGGAAGCTCTCAGCGATTGCAGCGGCGTGTTTCAGACCAGCACCTCAGACGACGCAATGGCGATTGCCGAGAAGCAGCTTTACACCGATAATGAAGAAAATGAGTTGCACGTTTTGCAAAGCCAATTCCGCCCTGGTCTGCCATTTCTCGAGCAATGGGTCCTTTTTGTTGTTGACCGCGCCCAGGAAATGAAGTGGTCCACGGAGGAACAGACCGTCTTTTATGAGCGCTTTTACAACCACGAGGATCCTGTAGTTTTAGCCCGACGCCTCGGGCGTAGACGCACCTGGATTGACAATAAATTTCATAAGCTCAACGTAGAGATCACTACATACATCATTAATTGGATGAACGTAAACATAAATAACAAGAAAAGATATATATTATGAAGAGAATTACAATAGCAAGCGCCCTGGAGATAATTGCTTCAGGGACAAGAAATCAAGGACTCGATTGTGAGACCATGCAGAAATTCCCAAGAGAGACCGCGTACCTCCAAAGAAAGCTGCATCTTACGAAGATGCAGTGTTACATCGTGGCGGTCATGCTTGACAACGCTGGCGACCCCGTCTCGCCAGACGACCTTGCCGACCATGCGGAAGCAAGCCGGATTTTCATTCTGGGACTACAGGACGAAATGGACAAGCTGGTGAACAGAGGCTTCATCAATGTTGTCGGGGGAGGCAGACACGACATCTGGAACATGCATTACATGCCTTCCGAATCGCTTGTCCAGGCTGTGAGCCACAACCATGAGCTTCGCCCCGAGGTCATGTCCGACCTGACCTATGAGGAGATGTGGGATCGCATATCAGGATTGCTGCGTGCCTGCGAATTCGACAATCTTTCTTTTCCCTTAATGGTGGAGAAGGTGAAGAAGATAATGGAAGGATGCTGTCATCTCGACTTCTGCGAAAAGATAATGAGTCTGAACCTTAACGATGCCGACATGATTATGCTGCTGATAGTATGCAACGCACTTGTCAACAAGGCAGACGACTATGTCACGACGTTTGACTATAACAAAATCCTGCCTCACAGTTCGTGCTCGATGATTGTCAGGCAGTTCATGGATAAGACCAGCGCCCTTGTCCTGAAGGACATACTCGAAACTAATGACGACGAAGACGAAGACTTCCGACTGACCGTCCACGGCATTCTCCTCCTCTTGGGCGAGGAGTATGTCCCCGAAGACAGAAAGGAGCCGGAGCAGCCCCCTGCCCCACCCAAGAAGCAGACCATTGTGCCCAAAAACATGTTCTACAATGAAGACGAACGAAAGCACATCCTACGCCTTGAAGCCCTTCTCTGCAAGGACAGCTTTGTCAGCATACAGCAGCGCATGAAAGAGGCTGGACTGCGAACCGGCTTCTGCTGCCTCTTCTATGGTGCGCCCGGAACGGGAAAGACCGAAACCGTCCTACAGATGGCAAGGCGTACCGGACGTGAGATTATACGTGTTGACCTCTCGTCACAGAAGAGCATGTGGGTGGGCGAATCGGAGAAAAACATAGAGCGCATCTTTGCCGATTACAGAGAGAAGCTCTCACAGTCCGACCTCGCCCCCATCCTCCTCTTCAATGAGGCTGACGCCATCTTCAGCAAGCGTCACGTAGGAGTGAATTCGGAAGTGGAGCAGATGGCTAACACCATGCAGAACATCCTGCTCCAGAACATGGAGAACTTCGAGGGCATACTCATAGCCACAACCAATCTGGCAGACAATTTCGACCCGGCATTCCATCGGCGTTTCCTCTATCGCATTGAGTTTAAAAGCCCGTCCGCAGAGGTAAGAAAGCAGATATGGCGAAGCATGCTGCCTGACATGGACGAAAGCAACATCAAGGCAATGGCAGAACGGTTCAGCATCAGTGGCGGACAGATAGAGAACGCCGTGAGAAAAATAATGATAGAATCCATACTGAAAGGTCGTCCGTTAAATACGGACGAGGTCATCGCCATCTGTGAGGACGAAGTGCAGAAGAAGAGGGTAAGTTTAAAGAAACTATGCGTATAGTGATCTAAAAGCAGCGCTTTAATTATATGAAACAGCCTTTTTAGTCATCTCACATCGTTCGATACACACATTCATATCGAACGATATGAACATGTGTATCGAACGACGTGAGTGTGTGTATCGAACGAAATGAAAGAACAATAAAGGCTCAACGACAGAAAATCAGCGGTGAGACGAATCAATAACGATTGCAGAAAAAGCTAACATAGGAGGCTATGGCTGCTTGATGTCTGACATCAGATTAATCAGATTTCTGGATATATCAACGGCG
>ERZ1027181.120-NODE-120-length-36343-cov-20.596616_pt1 | contig 36343 bp, 21 predicted proteins | sample MGYA00519247_ERZ1027181 | MGnify/ENA primary metagenome ERZ1027181 (study PRJEB26926, sample SAMN06164415) | human gut metagenome | biome: ENVO:00009003; feature: ENVO:2100002; material: ENVO:00002003 | host: Homo sapiens | place: USA | collected 2012 ...
ACATGTACAACTTTTTACTCATATTTATCAACTTAAATTAATTCCGCCAACGGGTTTTTAATAATAATCTTCGCTTATGAATAACATTGTAAAACATACTCTGTTTTTCGCCAGTATCCTTTCCTTAATACCGATAATGGCAAATGCCCAAACAGACAAAGATTCAGTTAATTATGACTTGAAACTTGACACGGTGCATGTTACTGCCCGCCGCCCTATCATAAAAACGGAAGGCAGCAAGGACATCGTGCATGTGAAAGGCTCGTACTTGGGTAAGCTGGGCAACCTCGGCAACATGCTCGTTGCCACACCGGGCATCTCTACTGTGGGACCGAACATGTATGAGGTGGTGGGAAAAGGTGCGCCTAAATATTATGTGGACGGACGCGAGGTGACATCACAGGACATTTTCAAGACCATAAAAAGCAGCAACATCGACCGTATAGAGATAGAGCGTGAGCCGGGAGGAAAATATCCTGCCGGCACGAATGCCGTCATAAACATCATCACCATCCGTCCTCTTACAGACCGCATTTCGCTCGACTTATACAATACGGCAACCTTCAAGCGCAAGGTGTCGGACAATCCCTCGTTCGAATTCAAGGTCAACAAAGGAGTATGGACATCCAGCCTGACATACGACTATGCGACGTTAGGCAACCTGAACAAGGAAACTTATTTTACAGAAATCGCTCACCCCGACTACACTTTCCGCTCGGACGAGAGCAATAACAACTATATGAGGTCGTTCTCTCATACGGTGACATTTGCCAACGACATAAACTTCAGTCCCAACCATAGGCTCAGTCTGGTATACAACTATGCCCACGAAAAGGAACACACAAACGACACCGAGACGCTGACATACAAAGACAGGACCAAGACCACATTAACGGATGTGATAAGGAAGGAAGACAACCTCTCCAACCAGAACACCTTCTCTATGTCTTATACCGGAAAGACTGGAAAAAACTCGTACCTGTTTTTATCCGCCGACTATTCCATCATTGACAATGACACAAAATACACAAGCGACGAGACAAACAGGCAGACACTATACAACAACTACTCACTTACCAATAACGATGGCAAATACAATCTTGCTACCGTAAACCTGGCGTATAATTTTGCTTTACCATACAAAATAGGTGCGGAGACTGGAGGAAGATACTATAACACACACCATTCTCTCCACTACGCCACATCCTACAAGATGGCGACAAACGACCAACAATCCAACCATCAGGTTCTGGACGACAATGTTTCTGCCGCATACCTGACCTTACAACGATCATGGAAGAACGTATGGGCAAGCATCGGCGGACGCTATGAATATTCTGACACTAAAATAAACATTGACACGAAAAGCAACAGCTATAAAGCCGCTCGACACACATCAGACTTTCTGCCTTCAGCATCGGTAGTATGGACACCAAAGCAAGGTCTGCGTTTCCAAGCTCATTATAACCGCAGCATACAACGCCAAGGATATATGGGACTGGTGCCATTCTCCGTATACAAGGATTCACTGTCATACACAAGTGGCAACACACAACTGTTACCTGGCTATACGGACACCTATTCGTTTTACACAACATGGAAGAGCCTGACACTCGGTTTTATATATAGTCACACCACCAACGAGATAAGCAACGTGACATACAACCCGGACCAGAACACGGACATCGTATGCGAGACGCCACTGAACATGAACAATTCTGACTCATATCAGATATTCGCTTCATACAGAAAATCATTCGGCAAGCTGTTTTTCAGCGGAACGGCAAGCATGCGTATTCCACGATTCAGCTATGAATATCTTGGACAGAAGTGCAAGGCAAGCAAAGTAAGCTGTTCAGGCAACGCCAATCTGAGCTATTTCATCAGTTCGCATTTCACGGCGTTCACAAACTTCAGCTTTCAAAGCTATAACGAACGACTGAACCACGTACAGAAAGCCGCCAACAACTGGATGGCAGGATTGCAGGCAAATCTCCTCGATGACTGTCTTTCCATCTCATTGACGTTTATGGACATCCTGCACAAAGCCAACTATAACAACGTGGACTATCGCTATATGAACACACGCGAGGGCACATACGGCAGCAATGACATGCGCGGAATAAGCCTGTCGCTCTCATACAGCCTGTTCAATCAGAATCTGAAAGTGAAAGGTTCACGTAACGACCAAGAGGTAATAAACAGAACAATGTAAGAAAAGCAGTATGTTTCATTTGTATAGACAGTACGATGCCTGTAATTGTGGCGTTGCCTGTTTACGCATGATAGCCCGCCATTACGGCAAACGGTATGGCGAAGAGGAACTTGCACGCCTTTGTCATCCCACCCGCAACGGCGTATCAATGCTCGACATCAGCGAGGCAGCTGAAAAAATAGGCTTTAAGACAATGGGGGTGAAGCTTACGGCAGAGAAACTCGCTGAATGTGTGCAGACTCCTTGCATCCTGCATTGGGGCCAACATCACTTTGTGGTATGTTATGGCATTAAGCGCAAGCACGGACAGCTGTTATTCCATATAGCCGACCCGGCAAGCAAAAGACTAACATACAGCCAGGCTGAACTCGCAAACTGTTGGGGAGACTGTAATGGCGATACGAAGAATCAGGGCTTCGCCTTGCTGCTGCAACCGACAGACGAATTTTACGAGAAAACACCAGAACAGAAGTCTTCATACAAGAGTATGGGATTTCTGTTTGGTTATTTCGCGTCTCACCGTCTCGAAATAATGAAGATACTGATTGCGATGGGCATCGTAAGCGGTCTGCAATTAGCCGCTCCGTTTCTTACACAGGCAATGGTGGACAACGGTATAGGGAAACGGGACGTAAACATCGTGACGCTTATTCTGATAGCACAGTTGGTGATATTATTGTCAGTGGTAGTGGTAGGCATGACGAGAAACTGGATAACGCTATATATGAATACGCGCATTAACATTTCGCTGGTGGCTGACTTCCTTGTCAAGATGATGCGTATGCCGCTCCATTTCTTCGACTCGAAGCTGGTGGGCGACCTGACACAGCGCATGCGTGACAACGACAGAATAGAGGAGTTTCTCACGGGGTCGTCGGTGGAAGTGATGTTTTCAATAGTAAACTTTATCGTTTTCGCTGCCATTCTGGCTTATTACGACACAAAACTACTGCTTGTCTTCATTATAGGCAATTCGATATACATTGCCTGGACACAATGCCTGATGAACAAAAGGCGCGACTTAGACCTGAAGCGATTCAACCAACTTGCTGACGAGCAGGACGTGGTGTTGCAGATAATCAGCGGAATACGCGACATCAAGCTCTTTGGCTGTGAACAGCAGAAGCTATGGGAATGGGAGAAATTGCAGGCAAAGATTTTCAATACCAAATCGAAAACACTTGCCATCACCCAAATCCAACAGTTCGGAGCCGTGCTCTTCAGTCAGTCTACATCCATATTTATCACTTACATTGCCGCATGCAAGGTGGTGGACAGCAGTTTCACTATAGGCAATATGATGGCTGTGGCGTACATTATAGGTCAGCTGTCATCTCCTGTGAACAGCTTTGTAGACTTCTTGTGTTCGCTGCAATACGCCCGTATCAGCATTGACAGGCTCAGCGAGCTGCACCACAGCAAGGACGAAAAACAAGCCGACGAAAGCAGCATGCAGAAAATGCCGGACAACCATAATATACGCTTTGAGGATGTATGGTTCAATTATAACGGAACAGACCGTAAGTATGTCCTTCAGGGCATAGACATAGAAATTCCGATGAATAAGGTCACAGCCATTGTCGGAGCAAGCGGATGCGGAAAGACCACCCTGCTGAAGATGATACTTGGCTTCTACAAGCCTAACAAGGGAAACATATATATAGATAATGTGCCATTGGAAAAAATAAGGAGGAAGGAATGGAGGGCGCTGACGGGAAGCGTACTGCAAGACGGATACATATTCTCCACCGACATTGCACACAACATAGCTCTTGGCGATGAAGAGATTGACAAGGAAAAAATAGAGAAGGCAGCCAAAGCTGCAATGATAGACAGCTTCATAAGAAAGCTGCCTATGAGATACAACACCAAGGTGGGTATGGACGGCAACGGACTTAGTCAAGGACAGAAACAACGGTTGCTGATAGCAAGGGCTATCTACAAGTCACCTCAAATTCTGGTTCTGGACGAAGCAACAAATGCTCTCGATTCGAAAAACGAGAGGGAAATAATGGAAAACCTACAGCGTTTCTACAAGGGACGAACGGTTGTCATTGCCGCGCACAGACTCAGCACAATACGCAATGCCGACAATATAATTGTCATTAACGAAGGAAGAATAGCTGAACAGGGAACACACGAATCCCTTATAAACCGAAAAGGAGAGTATTACAACCTTATCTGTAACCAAATATAAATGTCATATTTTTTTATGAATCCTACAAAGCAAGGCATACCTATGAAGGACAATGCAAGCGAACAAATAAGACATACAGCTGATATAGAAGAAATACTGAACAGCAAGAACGACTTCATCGGCAAATGGTCACTATTGATTATGCTTGTCGTTGTTGTCATTGCCGTGTCAACATTGTATTTCGTGATGCAGTTGTTGTAGGATTCCACCCTACAAACATATCGGCGTAACTTCAGCAATTAACTTGTTATTTGTCTTCTTCAAGTTTCTTCATTTCCTCGTTCTCTTCAAACTCCTCAATCCATTCCTTCACCTTGGATTGCAGTAAGGCCTTATTAGGCAAATAGAGCTGGTAAGCCGACGCATAGATATTGGCATCCTTAGGGAGAGTCAACTCTACGAGAGCATCATTCTTCTCCTTACATAGAAGAATACCAATAGTTGGCTTCTCGAAAGCCAACTTAACGTATCGGTCATAATAGTTGACATACATCTGCATCTGTCCTAGGTCTTGATGGGTAAGTTTATCTATCTTCAAATCAATGAGCACATAGCATTGCAACAAGCGATTGTAAAACACCAAGTCAACAAAGAAATGCTGTTCTTCAAAAGTAAACCGCTTCTGTCGTGCCTCAAAAAGAAATCCTTTGCCAAGTTCGAGCAAAAACTGTTGCATCTTGCTAATAATGGCGTTCTCCAGTTTAGACTCCGAATATACAGAATCTGGCTTCAATCCCAAGAATTCCAACGTGATAGGATTCTTTATGATGTCCGATGGCTTGTCTACTGTTTGACCTTCATTCGCCAAGCGCATTACCTCGTCCTTGTTACGGCTTAGTGCCAAGCGTTCGTAAAGACTTGAATCATATTGACGCTGTAACTCACGAAAGCCCCAATTCTGTTGCTGACTTTCAATTTCGTAAAAGTTACGTTCGTCAATATTCTCAATACGCATCAATATAAGGTAGTGTGACCAAGAAAGTGTAAAACGTTTTCCATTAGTTTTCACCAATTGGGTCTGCAGTGTAGACCCAATTGGAGATGAATAAACATTAAAGAAATAACGACATTTTTTTAGCGTTTCAACCGACCATCCTCTTCCATATCTGTCATTAAGACGCTTGGAAAGATTTTTCAATATAGCCTTTCCGTAAGTAGCTCGTTTTTCTCCTTTCTGCTCATCCTCCACGATATACTTGCCTACACCATAATAAGTGTAGACCATAGCTGTATTGACAGTTGTCTTTACATGCTTACGTGCTTCATCTATCAGCTTTGATATATTCTCAAAGAGAGCGTATTCTCGTTTTGTGATTTCATTCATATTTTTATTCTTTTCTTCAGGTGTCATATACAAAAAACTCTTTACACTATACTATATGATATTTCTTTGACTTCCCTTCAGATACATATAGTCGTTAAGGACGGTGCGGAGGAAGTCTGCGCTGTCGGCGGGCAGGCTGTCCTTCGGCAGAGCGAGCACCCGGCAGACCTTTGCGGCAAGCACGTCAAGACGCTTGTCGCTAATCTTCGAGTCGGGAGCTACGGCACGGCGGATGATGTCTGCCTGACGCGGCTTCAGCTTTGTGGCTGTGGCGTAGGTGGGACGAAAGTCGCGGCGGGCATAGTCGAACTCGCTGAGAGAGATGCGCATGCGCGACATATCCTCCTGCCGAATAACCATCGTACCGGCAGCAAGGTCGCCGAGACGCTGACGGCGCTTCGTACACATTATCACCACAAGACCCATACAGCCCATGTATATGTCGACGATTTCGCAGACAAAACGTAACAGCAGGGCACCTGACGTAGGCGACGATCCGTCAGCCATCACCACACGCGTCTTCATCACATACTTGCCTAACGTCTGACCGTCAAACAGCAGTTCGGAGAGAAACGTGTAGGTGAAGATGGGCATCAAGAGGATGATTACGCAAAGCACCTCTAAGAACGTGTCGTCACCAATGCCTGATTTGTCCAGGAAGAATAAGGCAAAGTATGTGTAAGCCACCAAAACAACGGCGTCGATGATGCGTGCGAAGATGCGATCGCCGATGGTGGCTGGTGTCTGTTCTATGCAAACAAAGTTTCCAGTAGTTATATCTGACATTTTTCTTTACTTTTTGTTTGCAAATTTAATATTTTTATTTAAATTTGTCCACTCATTAACCACAAATTATCATCACATTGCAATGAACGAACTGTCCTTCATTCAGAAAAACATAGAAAAGTGGGAACATGTGGAGATAATGGCGCAGGACCTGTCGGAGGAAACACCCGACGACATCGCCGACGCTTACACCGAAATAACCTCTGACCTCGCCTTCGCCTACACTCACTTCCCCTCGGCACGCATCACGCTCTACCTGAACAATCTGGCGGCTGTCCTACACAACGCCATCTATAGGAACAAGCGAGAGAAGCGGTCGCGCATGCTGACGTTCTGGACGCGCGAGGTGCCGAAGACGATGTATGAGGAGCGGCGCCTGTTGCTCGCCTCGTTCATAATCTTCATCGTCAGCGTGCTCATCGGCATAGCGTCGCAGGCTGCCGAGCCCGACTTCTGCCGCATCATCCTCGGCGACTGGTATGTGGAAAGCACGCTTGACAACATCAGCAACGGCACGCCGATGGCAGTATATGACGGCGGTTCGGAGAGCTCTATGTTCATGGGCATCACCCTCAACAACATCGGAGTGGCGTTCCGCATCTTCGCCTTCGGACTGCTGACGAGCGTCATGTCAGCCATAATGCTCTTCTATAACGGCATAATGTTAGGATGCTTCGAGGCGTTCTTTGCGCAGCACGGACTGTTGGGCGAGTCGCTCGTGGCTGTCTTCCAGCACGGCACGCTCGAGATATCAGCCATCATCGTGGCTGGCGCCGCCGGACTTGCCATCGGCAACGGCTGGCTGTTCCCCGGTACATACAAGCGCCTCTACGCCTTCCGCCGCGGAGCAAAGCGCGGACTGAAGATTGTGGTGGGCACGGTGCCCGTCTTCATTGTGGCTGGATTCATCGAAGGCTACATCACGCGCCACACCGAAATGGCGCTCAGCATCAGGCTCGGCATCATAGCCCTCTCGCTCGCTTTCGTAGTGGGATATTACATTGTGCTGCCACATTATCTATATAGTAACAAACAATAAAAAACATAAAGACCATGGGATTCATCAAACACCAGATTTCTCCGTTCTTCCGTCGCAGAAAGTTCAGCGACAAGTTCAGCGACACCACCGACTTCATCACAGCCAACTGGCGTCCGCTGCTGAAGATGCTCACCATCGCCATTCTGCCCGTCTGCGCAATACAGGCGCTTAGCCTCAACAACCTGACATCCATGATGTACGGCGAACTCGCTTCCGACAGCGACGACACGATGGGCATACTCGCCGGATTCGGACTCAATTACGGCGCAACGATGATATTGGGTATGATAGCCTCGCTGTTCCTAATCAGCATCGTCTATGCATTAATGAAGCTCTATCATGCCACCAACGAGGACGGCACGCCCGTAAATGAGGACCTCACGAAAATGACGTTCAAGGAATTTCTGCCTTATGCAAGACGACAGATGGGAGCGGCATGGAAGAGCGTCTTGGCATTCATGCTGTTCTTCGTCGTAAACATATTACTGGTGGTAGCAATCATAGCTGTGCTTCAGGCTGCCAACATCGGAGTCTTCATGATACTCTTCGCATGGTTCGTCGCCTTGATTCCGCCTGCCATGCTGCTGATTCCCGTCTATTCGTTTGAGCCAATCGGTTTCTGGGCAGGAATGCGCAAAGCCTTTGTCTACGGATTCAAGACATGGGGCGGCATCGTTGCCATCACTTTCGTCGTCAGCTTAATCACAAACGTCATTTGCGGTTTTCTCTCCGTTCCTTATATGCTGACGGCTATGGCAAAAGCTTTTTTGGTGATAGAAAACTCAGACGGGTTTTCTTTCGTAAACTCCACATGGTTCAGCCTCATCTCTTATCTGTCAGCCCTTCTCTATATTTACGTCTGTTATGTAGGCTATTCTGCATTGCTCATTGCCATAGCTTATCAGTACGGACATGCATGCAGCGCTCTCGACATCGACAACTTTGACCACGAAGATAAAGACTTCGACGACTTCGATAAAGACGCCACCAACGAAGACAATTTTTAAACAATGACCGACACACTCATAGTTGACTCACTCCGCCTGGCACAATGGCGCACCCAACCCGAATACGGCTACGACTCGGAGTTTAAGGGTTCTGACTTCTCGCTGATGGATTGGTTGGCGAGCCAGATAGATACGCTCTTGCAGGAACTGTTCGGCAGTCTGTATGTGGGCGGAATGGGCAAGGCTGTGATTTACGTGCTCGGCTTCTTTGCCATCGCCACCATCATAGGCGTCACGTTCTATCGCCACCCCGAACTGCTGCGTCTGCGCCGCAAGGAAAAGCAGGACACAGACTATACCATTGAGGAAGACACCATCTACGGCATCCGCTTTGACGAAGCCATCGCCGAAGCACGATCACGCAAGGACTATCGTGAGGTGGTGCGTCTGACTTACCTCAAGACGCTGCGTGCGCTGAGCGACACCGACCTCATCCATTGGATTCCGTCGAAGACTCCGTTGCAGTACGTGGCAGAATATGAAGACCATCATCTGCGACACGCCACAATGGTGTTCGTACGCATAAGATACGGAGGATTTGAGGCAACTGAGGAGATGGCGGACGAGATGACAGAGGACAACCGTGTCATAGAGGCGGACATCGCAGCCAAAGCCAAGGCTGAGAAAGACGAAGCTACGACTGAGAGAAACGAAGCCGCTACGACGTCGGCTGACGAGAAAGGAGGCAAGGCATGAAGAGTTCGCGCTTATATATAATAGGTATAGTGGTGATGATAATCGTCTGCTTCGTCTTAGGGCAGCGCATGCCTCGCAACTTCACATGGAGAGCCACCTTCCATCCGAACGACCGCCAACCTCTCGGATGCTATGTCTTTGACAGCGTAATGGCGCAGACCATGCCACGTGGCTACGAGGCAAAGCGAAAGACACTAAGCCAGATAGCTGCCGACACAGCCGACAGACATAAGAACATACTTATCGCAACAGAATATATCTCTTTCAACGAGATGGACATTCGTGCACTGAGAAAGCTGCTGAAAGGCGGCTGTCATGTGATGATGGCGTATTGCGACACGCAAGACGGCTGTTACTCCGACTCCATCCTCGCCTACGACTACGGACTTTACGCCTATAACCTCACGCGCTTCAACATACGCTACCTGAAGATGAGTCTGCGAAACAAGGAAGAGAACGCTTACGCCACGTTGAGTTGGGATGCGGACAGCCTTTATCCGCAACGCCATTATCGTATGTATACAGACATGATGTCAGGAACGGTTATCACGGACGACAGCCGTAAGGACAAAGTAAGTTACGACGTACTTGCCCAGAGAACCATCCGAACAAATCTACGCTACGACAACAGTCCGTTCTTCCCTGCAACGCTGGACACTATAAAGAAGAGACTGCTTAAGGAAAACAAGGACATGAAAGTGGTGACAGCAGTCGACTGCCTTTACGAATTCAACTTCACGGAGAAAGACAGTGCGGACGTATGCCTGAATCTTGCCGTCACAAGGAAAGTGGGGAAAGGTAGGCTCACCATCGTAACCATGCCATATCTCTTTACCAATTACGGCGTATTGGCAAAGGAGTCGTCGCCGCTGACGATGCGACTGATGACGCAGATAAGCGACCGACCCGTCATCCGCACCACAAGCTATTCGCCAGACTATGACGGTTACGACGCTAAGATGTCGCCCATGAGGTACGTGTTGAGCCGGAAACCGTTGCGCGAGGCATGGTATCTGACGGCTTTCACGCTCCTCCTCTTCTTCATCTTCAAAGCCAGACGCCGCCAACGCGTCATACCCGTAATGACGCAGCCAAAGAATCATTCGCTGGAGTTTGCGCAGCTTATAGGCACCCTCTACTATCAGCGTGCCGACAATGCCGACCTTGTACGCAAGAAGACACGCTTCTTCGCAGAGCGCATCCGCTCAACGATGGCTGTGGACATCCTCGAGAATGTGCTTAGCGACGACACCGTATTGACCGTCGCCCGTAGGACGGGAATGAAAGAGAAGGAGGTGGAGGACATACTCAAAAGACTCCGAATGGACTACTGTACGGAGGGCAACATTGACGACAAGGAAATGAAGTGGGCCATTGACACCATCAATGCCCTGACGGAAAGGATTTGAAAAACATTCAGAAACAACTAAAAAAGACAATGGAAACAAGAACTGACCTTACTGCCTTTGCCGCCAAAATCGGCGAGGTAAGAAAACGCATAGCCGACGTCGTTGTCGGACTGACAGAAGCCGTGGACATGCTTCTCACGTGTATAATAGCTGACGGACACGTACTGCTGGAGGGCGTACCGGGAGTAGCAAAGACGCTCCTCGCCCGTCTGATGTCGCGCCTCATCGACGCTCGCTTCTCACGCATACAGTTTACGCCAGACCTTATGCCGAGTGACGTTCTCGGTACGTCGGTGTTTAATATGAAGACGCAGGAGTTCAGCTTCCATCCCGGTCCTGCCTTCGCCGACATAATCCTCGCCGACGAGATAAACCGTGCACCGGCCAAGACGCAGGCTGCGCTCTTCGAAGTGATGGAGGAACGACAGGCCACCATCGACGGTACGTCATACAAGATGGGCGACGTATACACCATCATCGCCACCCAGAACCCGATAGAGCAGGAAGGCACTTACCGCCTGCCTGAAGCACAGCTCGACCGTTTCCTGATGAAGATAACAATGGGCTATCCTTCCTTGGATGACGAGGTGGAGATATTGCGCCGACACAACGAGCATACGTCCTTCGCACGACTGGAGGACGTGGAGCCTATCATCACGAAGGAGGAGCTTACGGAGTTGAGAAAGATGATGGACAGCGTGGTGGTCGACCCCTCGCTGCTGCGTTACATAGCGCAGATAGTGGGCGAAAGCCGCGAGTCGGCAGCAGTGTACGTGGGCTGTTCGCCACGTGCTTCGGTGGCAATGCTCAATTGCGCCAAGGCGTACGCCCTCATCGGAGGTCGCGACTTCGTGGTGCCCGACGACATCAAGACCGTGGCACCTTACATCATGCAGCACCGCCTGCAGCTTACAGCAGAGAGCGAGATGGAGGGCTTCACGCCCATAGCCGTGGCACATAAGCTTATAGATAAGGTGGAGGTACCGAAATAAAGAAAACGTATAAGGTATGTTTCTGACCAACCGATTTTATGCCATTGCCGTGGCAACAATCATCCTGCTTGCCTCAGGCAATTATTTCCCGCCGCTCTATGCGGTGGGCAGAATGCTCATGTGGCTGCTCTTCATAGCCACGGCGGCAGACATCGTGCTGCTCTATTATCGCCGGCACATCTCAGTCTACCGTCAGATAGCCGACCGCCTCTCCAACGGCGATGACAATCAGATAAGGCTGCGCGTGGAGAGCAACTGTCCGTTCGGCTTACGGCTTAACATCATCGACGAGATACCGTTCGTATTCCAGCGCCGCGACATCAGCTTCCGTCTGCGCCTTGCAGCCCGTGAAGCCAAGACCGTAGTCTACAGCCTCCGCCCCACCCGACGCGGCGTTTACGGTTTCGGACACATCCGCGTGTTCGCCTCGTCGCCGCTCTGCCTCGTGGAGCGCCGCTTCACGTGCGGCAAACCAACGGACACGAAGGTCTATCCTTCTTATCTCATGCTCCATAAGTATGAGGTTCTCGCCATAAACAACCGCCTTACGGAAATGGGCATAAAGCGCATACGTCGCGCCGGCAACAACACGGAGTTTGAGCATATAAAGGAATACGTGGAGGGCGACAGCTACCGGTCGCTCAACTGGAAAGCCTCAGCACGCCGCCATCAGCTAATGGTCAATGTATACGAGGACGAGCGTTCGCAACAGATAGTGTCGGTCATCGACAAGGGAAGATCCATGCAGCAGTCTTTCAATGGCATGACGCTCCTCGACTATGCCATCAACGCCTCGCTGATGCTTGCCTACGTAGCCATACGCAAGGCAGACAAGGCAGGTCTGATATGCTTCTCCGACCATACCGACACCTTCATCGCTCCGTCACGACGCCACGGTCAGATGGAACGGGTGCTCGACGCGCTCTATTCTCAAGAGACACGTTTCGGCGAGAGCGACTTCAGCGACATGCTGTCCGTGGTCAGCCAGCGCCTCTCCAAGCGTTCGCTGCTCGTGGTCTATACCAACCTCACGTCTCTTCAGGCTATGGAGAGACAGCTGCCTTACCTCCTTCAGCTGAATATGCGCCACCGCCTCCTCCTTGTCTTCTTCGTGGACAATGAGAAGACCGACTTCCTGCGCCGCAAGCCCAAGACCACGGAGCAGTATTATCAGCATGTCATAACAGAGAAGATGGTGAACGAACAGCGCCTCATCGTCTCCAAACTAAGACAACGCGGCATCATCAGCCTGCTAACCACGCCCGAACGACTCTCCATCAACGTGCTCAACAAGTATCTGGAGCTAAAGGAGCAGCAGGCGATTTGAGAGTTGAGAGTTGAGGGTTGAGAGTTAGGAGTTGAGGGTTGAGAGTTATTCTTGGGGATTAAGAGTTGTGAGTTGTGATGATTTTGAATTGTTTGCCGTAACAGTATATCGGATTATATTTTACGTACGCACACGGAAAATATATTTAGCAATTTGTTTGTTATTTAGGTTTAATTTCGCTAAATTTGCCACCGATATTTATTAAAAATAATCAAAATCACGTAGCTTATGAAGAGATTTTTGCTTTTTATCACAGCGATGGTTCTCGGATTGTTACATCCCCTAACCACAAGTGCCGCCCGGTCGGTGGCCAATCCTCAAAAAGCGGAAGCGCAAGCTCCCTCTTTTTATGCTGTTACTGCTGCCCCGACTGTAGGCATCAGTAAGTTCACAGCCGACTCTGACCCGCTGTCCCTGACAGAGGTGTTCTCCGACAACGAGATCGGCTACATCACCGAAAGAGTGGTGGCGGCATACGGCAACGGCAAGTTGTTCTTCTATCAGCCGCGCATCAACAACTATAATGAGGTTTGGAAGCTGCGCTTTGTAAGCTACAAACTCGACGGCGACACTTGGTCTTTTGACAATGCAGTGGAACTGGCACCAAGTTATTATTTTCCACATTTCCTTAATTATGACCCACAGACATCTACGCTCTATGGTCTGAAGAATACCATGAACGGTTGTGAGGTGTATGTCGTAGACCAGCAGACCGGCGACCAGACACTCGTACGCACACTTCCTTCATTATATAATATGGTGGTGACAGACGCTTACGGCGTGACTTATGCCACTGACTATGACGGCATGCTCTACAACATCAACCTCGCTACCGGCGAGACAAAGCAGATTGGAGCCACTGGCATTCACAGCGACGACATCATGGTGGGTATCGTCGATCCCGTAACCGGACGCCTCTATCAGAACCTCTCAAAGAGCGGCAACTATACTCTATATGAACTCTCGAAGACCACGGGCGAAGCCACAAAGGTGGGCGCTTTCCCCGCTGGCACCAACGTCAGAGGATTGGCTCCAGTAGCAGCCACCACTCCTGACGTGACACAGCAGGCTCCCGACGCTTGCACAGACATCAACGTGGAGTATGACGTGCCAGGCGCAACATCAGCCATCGTCAGAGCCACTGCTCCGACTATGTCGTTCGATAAGGTTACGCCGCTTACCGGCAAGGTAAGCGTCAAGTTCTATGTGGACGAGGAAGAAGCTCCGTTCAGAACCGTCGACAACGTAAGCGCAGGACAGACTGTCAACGTAGGTTATGAATTCAACACATCAGGCATACATAAGATTAAGGTGGTGGCAGCCAACAGCGTGGGCGAAGGTCCCGCACGCACCATCTCAACATACGCCGGCTATGACACACCGAAGGCACCGAACAACATCTCTCTCACCATTGCAGCTGACGGCAACTACAACCTCACATGGGAAGCTCCCACAGAGGGCATCAACGGTGGCGCCGTGAACAAGAACCAGCTCACATACGTCATCACACAATATCCCGAGGGTAAGGAAGTGGGACAGACCAAGAAGCTCGCCTTCAACGGCACCGTCACCAGCCATTCGTTCTCTGACTATTACTTCGGCGTGAAGGCTGTGGTGAACGGCAAGACCGGCGAGGAAGGCCTCTCTAACCATGCCACACACGGCGACTTCGCCGACATCCCTTACTACGACGACTTCAGCAATACTGACACTCACGGCACATACACCATCGTCAACACTCGCGACGACGCCACATGGGAGTTTAAGAACTCTAACATTGGCGGCATGGCTGCCATTTACGACGGTTCGCAGTGCAACAACGTAGCCGACGACTACCTCATCCTGCCTCCGATGAACATCTCGAAGGGCACAGAATATACCATCACATTCAAGGTGGCAAGTGCTTTCAATCAGGACTACGGCAACAACCTCGACCTGCTCCTCGTAAAGAGCAACACCGATCCTGCCAACGGTAAGACCAAGATCGGTTCGTTCGACAACATCCCCGACTACACAGAGGGACTTTCAGAGAAGACATTCAATTACACAGCCACAGAGGACGGCACAGCATTCTTCGCATTCTTCTGCCGCAGCGCTGCCAAGCGTAAGGTTACTCTCTATGACATCCAGATTCTCGGATCGAACTTCGAGAACGCTCCTGCCGACGTGGAAAACCTCGAGGCAGTAGCTGGCGAGATGGGTGAGCACACCGTAGCCATCAGCTTCGTGGTTCCTACCAAGGACGCCAAGGGCAACGCCCTTACCGACAACCTCACCATCAAGGTGTTCCGCGACAATGAGAAGACTCCTGTCAAGACATTCACCAGCATCCAGCCCGGCGAGTCATGCAACTTCACAGACAACACTGTAGGCGCAGGTCGTCATACTTACACAGTCATAACTGTTAACAAGAAGGGAGCCAGCGAGGGAGCATACACCACCGCATTCGTAGGTCAGGGCGTGCCTTCAGCACCCACAAACTTCAAGATCACCGAGGACGACGACGCCTTCATCCTCTCATGGACCGAACCGACAACGTCAAGCGACGGACATTACATCGACTTCAGCAAGCTGACATACGCCATCTATTACCAGTACGGTCTGATGGAGAACCCGCAGCTGCTCGACGGCGAGGTTTCAGGCAATGAGCTTCGCGTGCCCAAAGCAATGTTTGACGACTACGCCAGCGCACACCAGATTCTCATCACTTTCATCATCATGGCACAGACAGAGGGCGGCATCAGCCCCATCCAGATGAATGACGTTCTCTACGGTAAGGCATACACTCTCCCGTTCAATGAGTCGTTCGAAGGCGGATTCACCTCTACAGAGCCTTGGGGCATCGTTGAGGTTAGCGATAAGTACGTAAGCTGCTGGACAATGATTACTGGTACAAGCTCGAAGAAGCCTATGGACGTATATCCGCAGGACGATGACAACGGCATGGCTATGTTCTATCAGAACAGTGAGGACGCCTACGAGGCACGCCTCATCTCGCCGCAGGTGGACATCACCGGAGCTAACAATCCTTACCTCTCATTCTACGTCTACCACTACAACAGCGCTTCCGCTACTGACAACACCATCCAGATTGAGTTGCAGTACGACAAGACATACGACTATGTAGCCATCGGCGAGCCTATTAAGGTATTCGGAGAAAGCGGTTGGGAGGAGCACAGAATTGACCTCAGCAACGCCAAGGACAAGAAGTTCCGCGTAGCCTTCCACGCCACAGCCGACAAGCAGGCGCCCATCTTCATTGACAACATGACAGTGAACGGAGGCACAGAAACAGCCATCAGCTCGCTCTCTGACAGTGACAGCAGCGTTAAGACACTTGACGGCGCCATCCTTATCAATGCCGACAACGCCAAGTACAGCGTATGCAACGCAGCAGGAGCAACCGTAGCAGCCGGCACCGTAACCGGTCAGAAGGCTGTACGCCTCGCACCGGGTCTCTACATCGTACACGTAGCAGGCAAGACAGTAAAGTGCACAGTGAAGTAAAATAGCACACATAACACATATATATAATTAAAGAAGCGCTCTGAAAAGGAAACTCCAAACCTTTCAGAGCGCTTCTTTAGTTTTTTATTACGTTTAAATATGTATTTCGCATTACCTTTAAGCGTGTTTTTAAGAAATCATTTTGGCGTAAATGTTACATAGATTTAGTAATAAAGCAAAGAAAATCGTTAGTTTATGAATAACAGTGGTAGTAACATGCTTACAAACCGAATCTTTTATTAACTACCATACTGTTTTCCTTATTATTTACATACCCACGTAGGCTTATTCAATTAATTTTTTATAAGTGTATTTTTCACATTTCCTTATAAAAAATTTTTAAGTTTAAGAATAATTTCTTACTTTTGCGTTATCACAAGAATTAAATCGTAATTTCCTCGCCCCGATTACGAATAGTTTAAAACCAACAAAAAAGCCAGAAGTTATGAAACAGTACTTACTCTTGCTTCCAATGATGTGCCTTACAGCAACCACAAGTATGGCACAAACCTCCTACGATACAGCCATAGAGGCAAAGATAGGAGAAAACACTTACAACGTGGATGGCGACGATATGCAAACCATCATCTGGAAATACACGGCGGAGAAGAACAGCGTCATCGGCGTGGGTCCATTGCCCAACACCTACACCTATCCGACTGTATGCGGCGTGCAAGGAAAAGACACCGTCAATATGAAGTCAGCCAACCTCAAGTATGGCATTAACGGCTATCCGATGGAAGCCGGAAACACCTACTTCTTCCTTGTACAGGGACGCGGAGAAACAGGATTCGTTATAGACAGCGTGGAAGACGTAGCTGACATTAACGGCGGACTGAAGAAGGACAATCCAGTGAACATCGTGCCGGGAACAATGACTTTCGTAGGCGACGCATACAACACATCCTATGCTTCATACAAGGCCTACGCCACATACACTGCCACGGAAGACGCACAGCTGGTGATTACCACCGGAGCATATCTGGCTGAATCGACAACTGTCAACAGCAATAGAGTGGAGTCTGAATACAACAATAACATGTACGTGACGAAGCTGGGTGTAGAGAAAGGCAAGACTTACGACTTCGAGTTCAACACCACACAGCCTATCACGTTCACTTCAGAACTGGCACATCCGCAGCCCGGATCATTAGACATGCCGTTCGCAATGGTGGAAGGCGACAACACCGTGCCTGCTGACTACGGACAGTACTATTATACGTACACTCCCGAAAAGGCAGGATTCTTCACCATCACAAGCGACAACGACCTGCCCGGTGGAATGGTTAAGATATACAACAACAAGTATAGCATCTCGTACGACGGCACATTAGCCAAGTCAGAGCAGGGTTCATACAATGTTCGCGTAGAGATTGAAAATCCCGGCACACAGCTCTATGTACTCGTTGACAAGATTGACGGCACAAGCGACCCCCAGACATTCCACATGGCAATGGAGGACTATAAGGACGGCGAGAAGGAGAGCAAGCCAATCATGATTGAGTCGCTCCCGGCACAGCAGACATTGCCCGAGGCTACAGGTACTATATATTATGGTATAGACGTTCCTGAGAACACCAACAAGCTGCTCATCGTAAACGCTGACCGAACCGTAGTTAACGGCACCACATTGTCTGTATATCCTGAGGGCAACCAGTGGAACGGCGCCAACGGCACATCAAGCGCAGAATATAATGTCAACACCACAAGCGGCGCACAGCGTATCATCATCCGCTGGTCTGCAGTGGAAAAGACTCCGCTCAGCTTCTCTGTAAGAATGAAGGACATCGAGAAGGGCGACCTCATCACTGATCCTATCGAGGCAGTTCCTGGCGAGAACAACATCGCAGCCGAAGGCACACGCTACTATAAGTATACTGCCACACGCGACGGCAAGCTCTCTATCGAGCCTAACAATCCTGCCGTAACAGTGGAGTTCCCGCGTGGCATCGACTCATGGAGCGGCACATACGACGCTGTAGTAAACGGAATCAGCTACTCTTTGGAGGCTACCAACGGAACAGAATATCTCATCAAGCTGCAGAACTGCAAGGCTGGTGACGCATTCACACTCACTGAAGGCGACTTCGCAACCGGCGAAATCCGCTCATTACCAATCGACATGGAGAGCAACGAATACGCATTCCCGAACAATCAGAACAGCGTTTGGTTGCGCTATAAAGCAACAAGAGACTGCATGGTAACCGTTGATTACGACGGCAACTTCAATGCTTCTAACACAGTAGAGTACGGTAAGGACGGCAAGGATCAGTACGGTAATGACAACTATCTGTCACCGATGATCACCAGTACACTCGTAGGCGAGACATCCACCAACATCTATCATGGCACAATGGTGCTCAACGAGGGCGATGCTTTGCTCGTACATCTTAAGATTACTGGCAATGCAGAGGGCACAAAGGTTACGTTCGCAGAAAGCGACATCCCCGCAGGTTACGCAGCCACCAATCCTTACGTCCTCTATGCAGGCAAGTCTGTAGAGGTGAAGAGAGGCAATGAGTACTGGGTATTGGCTTACATGACAGAGGGCGACAACGTCTTCATGACCAACACTTACAGCCGCGTTTACACATACAGCAACGAAGAGGACGCCAAGAACCTCACCAACGAGGAATATCCTAACTTCGAATACAAGTATGAGAACGACCAGGAGTCGTACTGGCTCACAAAGACAGTGGACGCAGAACAGCCCATCTACTTCCGCTTCATGCCTGACAACGACTTTACATTCACTTATGTAACAGGTGGTAAGGAAGATCCCGGAACAGGCATTGTTTCAACAGAGACTAACGTAGACAACAACGTAGAGGTGTTCACCATCGGTGGCATTAAGGTTGCTGACAGCACAAAGGCTCTCAAGAAGGGCATCTACGTAATCCGCCAGAACGGCAAGACCTTCAAGAAGGTCGTTAAGTAAAAAAAGGAGACGATGGTCGTAATCATTACGACACCGGCTATCAAAGAATAATGTGAAATAAAAACGCACGTAAACGAACGGTGCAGGCCTACGGACACAATTATCCGTGTCCTGTACCGTTCTTTTTCGTTTTTTCACCGTAAATAGAAATACTAAAAGAATAACACAACATTTTAAAAGCTACATTTATGAAGAGTTTCAAAAGACTGCTGCTGGCTTCTGCCATCGCAATGGGCAGTGTGCATGGCGCTAATGCCATCGGAGCATACCCAAGGCCCATCGTGATGAAACAGCCCGACGGCACAACCTTGCTCGTACGAATACAAGGCGACGAGAACTATCATTTTGTAACCACATCCGACGGTTTCATGTTGAAGAAAGACCACGAAGGATTCTTCTGCTATGTCGACTATGACATGAAGACCGGTAAGCGCATTGCCACAAAGCAACGCGCACACAACATCAACGAACGTAACGGTGCGGAGCGTCAGGTCGTGGCCAACCTTGTGGCAGCACAGACCATGAACGCCGACTTCCTTAAACGCACCAACATCATGCGCAAGGCGCCAGCAAAGACGCTCGACCGTAAGATTGTGGCTCCACGCAGAGCCATGGGTCAGAACGCCAAAGTGAAGGAGTCGCAGTATCTCGTGATACTCGTCAACTTCGCTGACAGCACCATGCGCCACTCCAACGACGACTTTACACGTTGGCTGAACGAGCCGGGATATAACACCAACGGCGGTACGGGCAGCGTGAAGGATTATTACCGCGACAACTCGATGGGACAGTTCATCCCCAACTTCCAGGTCGTTGGACCATACACATTGTCTAAGCCCACAGCTTATTATGGTGGCAACTACAGCGACACACAAGGCACCGACGCCAATCCGCGCGACATGGTGCGTGAGGCGCTTGAGCTGGCTCGCAAGAACAATCCACAACTCGACTTCTCGCAGTTCGACAACGACGGTGACGGCGAAATGGACAACTGCTACATTATATATGCCGGATACAGCGAGGCAAGTACTGCCAACGACGACGACATCTGGCCGCACTCATGGAACATGGGCGACGACAAGCCTGAATATGACGGCATAAAGGTGAACAACTATTCTTGTTCAGCTGAGCTTGTCGGCATGCCAGGCGCTCCCGCAGTTCCTTCTATGGACGGCATCGGAACGTTCACACACGAGTTCGGACACGTTCTGGGTCTGAAGGATATGTACGATACGGACAGCTACGACAACGGCGTGGGTCTCGACCCCGGCGACTACAGCCTCTACGCTTCAGGTAGCTACAACAACGAAAGCCGTACACCGCCATGCCTCATGGCGTTCGAGCGTATGCAGATGGGATGGATGAGCGAGGGCACCGACATCAAGGAATTGCTCAATCCGGAGGACGTTACGCTTGAGAGCATCGCCAACAACAAGGCCCGCTTCATCAACGCACAGCCCGGACGCGAAGCAGGAACCGGCATGGAATGGTTTATCCTGGAGAACCGTCAGAAGACAGGATGGGACAAATACATACCTGCACACGGTCTGGTGATCACACACTACGACTACACCAAGGAGATGCAGGAGAAATGGTGGAGCATCAACGGTCCGAACAACTCGGCACAGCACCGATGCATGTACATCGTTCCGGCGGACAACATCGACGATGCTAACTCGCGCAATAGCGACACTTATCCGGGAACAACTGGCAATACGGAATTTACAGATACTTCCAAGCCGGCAGCCATCAACTGGAACAACGAGCCGCTCGGAGTGCCCGTGACCAATATCACAGAGGGCGACGGACTTATCAGATTCCAGGTGAAAGGCGGAACAAGCAAATGGCAGACCGCCAAGACTCTCACTCCTGTGGATGTATGGGACACACGCGCTACGTTCAAGGCAGAATTCGGAAACGTTACGGCTACCGACATCAAGGAAGCTGGTTTCTGCTGGGCACTAAGCAGAGACACCTACGAGCCGAGCCTGGACGACCAGCAGTACACCAGCTACGCAAAGGTGGAGAACATCACCACATCACCCTCTCTCACCGTGACTGACCTTCAGCCCGGCGTGGAATACGGCGTAAGAGCATACATGAAGCTTGCCAACGGACAGACCGTATACGGCGCCACCCTGCCCTTCTCAACGGAGTGTCATACAGCTGATGTAACCGTAGACAATCCTTTCCACGACGACTTCCTCTCATGGACAAACGGACAGCCCGACTGTTGGCGCATTGTCGACAATAACGGCGACGGCACCACATGGGTGGCAGACGAATCGTCTAATTCTATTGTCTATTCATTCAACTACTGGAACGACGCCGACGACTATCTTATCTGCAAGCGACGCTTCCACGTTCCAGAGAACGGAACGCTGTTCTTCACAAGAGGTGTGTCGGAACAGACATCCATTGAGAATCTTGAGGTGCTCGTGTCCACAAAGTCGAGCGACCTTAAGGACTTCAATCTCGTGGAGCGCTTCTCATTCGCTGACTACTTCGCACAGCAGCACATGGAAGAGGTGGACCTCAGCAAGTATGCCGGTCAGGACATCTACGTAGCATTCAGATGCTGCTCGGACAAGATGCAGGGCTATCTGTGGTTGTGGGACGTAATGGTGACAGACAAGCTGAAGACTCCGGTAATCACCAAGTTTGAGCGCAACGGCACAGCTCTCCACGCAGAATGGACACCGGTGGAAGGCGCCACGGGATATTATCTCTACTTCGGTAAGGAGACAGACCAGGTGAATCAGGAGGCTGCATTCGCACCGATGTCGTTCTATAAGGAAGTAACTGGAGACGTGGATCTCAGCACTGGTCAGCTGTTCTTCAAGAGCACTGGAAGCGTAACGCTGAAGGAATTTGAGGACGGCATCGAGGACTGCAAGTTCATCGTAACCACAAGCGGACCGCTCGGAACGTCAGAGCTTACCGTTGAAGGCACAAAGGACATGCGCACATGGCAGACCGTCGGACCTAAGACCTCACTCACACAGTACGACTCGGAAGGTCAGGAAGTGGATCTCTCTTCTTATCTCGAAGGAAAGAACTACAAGAAGCTGCGCTTTAACTTCAAGCACGGAGGACGCAACGGTCGCGTCAAGTATCTCACACTCGTCTACAATAACGGTAAGGTATGGGAAGACTTGGCAGCAGGTGGCGTGTCGGGCACGAGCATCGACATTCCAGAAAAGACAGAAGGCGAGTTCGACAAGGGACGCTACAAGATTTGGGTGGCCTCAGGATGGCAGAACATCTTCTATGACGAGTCGGCTCCTGTCTACTACGAGAAGACCACAACAGCCATCAGCGACGTAATAGAGGGCACATCAGTGATGCTGACCAACAACCTGAACAACCTCCGTCTGGAAGGTCTGAAGCCCGGCAGCAACATCACTCTCACCTCTTCAACCGGCGCCACTCTCTACACTGGCACAGCCTCAGGCACTTCGCTCACCATACCTACATCAGGAATGAAGGGCGTAGCCATCGTAAGCGTAGCAAGCGAGAACGGCACATTCCGTACAAAGACAATCATCAGATAAGTCAAATCTTAACCAGCAATATTGAATATGAAACCAAATAAAATCACATCATTGTTACTGGCAGCGACAGCAGTCTCGCTGGCTTGGGCTTCCGTGGGAAGCTTCAAGAGCGGGATCGGTGCTAAGAACGATGAAAGCGAGAAAGTCAGACCATCGCAGAAACTGATGGAGAAAGCGCTGCACGTCAAGCCTGCCACACCGATGCAGGCTCTTGCGCAGGACGCTAACGGAGCACCATACAATCTCCGTCTCACTGGCGTAAGCGAACATACCGTAAGCTTGGCATGGACTTCACCAGAGCCTGTGGACGGCTTCTTAGAGGACTTCGAGGGACATAACGACTTCGCCATCAACTCTCCGGGAAGCATCGGATGGACATACATCGACGCTGACAACAAGCCCACATACACATGGCAGGCCTGTACGTTCCCCACACAGGGACAGAAGATGGCTTACGTCGTGATGAACCCGTGGCAGACAGTTCCTGCCGTAAACGACAATCCTAACTACAAGCCCCACTCTGGACAAAAGATGCTCGTCGATTTCTGTGCTGTAGACGCGCAAAACAACGACTACATCATCTCACCACGACTCAACTTCGATGCTGATTTCCAGATCAGCTTCTGGGCTCGCAGCTACAAAACTGGCGAGAACTATAATGCAGAACGAATCCGCGTGGGCTACTCCACAACCGGCACACAGCCCTCTGACTTCACTTTCGTCAACGAATCGCCCTACGTGGAACTGCCTGACGAATGGACTCTCGTGGCTTACGACATCCCCAAGGATGCACGTTACGTGACCATCAACTGCGTTTCGGACGATGCCTTCATGTTGCTTATTGACGACATCTTCGTAGGCACAAACAAGGTAAGACCCGAGTCTGCCAACATGGCACGCGCCGCTGCAAAGAACCCCGTAGTGGGATTCAATGTATATCGCAACGGCGAGAAGCTCAACTCTAAGCCCGTTGAAAGCGTCAGCTATACTGACGAGGTGCCTGACTACGGCGACTATCAGTACACTGTAGCGGCTGTCAAGAAGGACGGTTCGGTGTCAGAGCAGAGCGTGGCTCTCAACGTCAACGTGCCTGACACACGTATGTTGCCTTTCTTCGACGACTTCGACGACTGGACTCTCCATGAGGAAAAGTGGACAAAAACGCAGGATGACGGAAGCACAGAGTCTAAATGGTCTATCGACTATTATGAGTACGGCCTCATCGACCCGTCTGCTACATACAGCTGGTCTACACTCCAGAACTACGACCAGTCGCTCATGACACGTGAGCTTCACACCGCAGACCGTTCCAACACATGGCTGCGCTTCAACCTGAAGCTGCGCAACAGCGAGCAGACCAACGTCGACTATCTCTCTGCAGAGGTATCGTCGGACGGTGGCAATACATGGAAGGAGATTAAGACATTCGACAATGAGGATGGCGGTTTCGAGTGGACAACATTCCAGTATCCGCTCGCCAACCTTCTTTCTTCTGACCTCTTCCGCGTCAGATTCCGTGCTCACGGCAAGGACGCCAAGTGGATTAACTACTGGTATGTGGACGACGTGAAGATCTGGACACCGGTATGGACATCGGCACAGCTTGACGTCAAGTCAGCTTCTGCAGGCAACATTGCTGATTGCGACGTTACGCTCACAGCTGATCACGGCGCTGTCATTAACACCACGACCGACGCTGCCGGACACATTGCCTTCGACAAGATAGAGGAAGGCGAGTATGAGGTAGTGGCAAAGAAGGACGGATATAACGTATATAAAGGTAAGTTCCAGATCAAGAGCGGTGACAGCAACCGCATCAACGTCACTATGACCAAGCCTGTAGCCGACCTTTCGGTTAAGGAAGTAGTTGCTGACATCAACGCAGAATCGAGCCTTGTCAAGACATTGCGCATGACCAATAACGGTGACGGCGAACTCATCTGGCACTTGGCAGCCAAGCCCGCCAAGCAGTCTGGCGACGACACCAACCGTTGGGAGAAGCAGCCTTCGTTCACAGCGTCTGGCGACTTACAGCAGTCAATAGGTTTCGACGGCGAGTTCTATTACTCGACATCATCCATCGAGCTTGGCAAGTTCTGGAAGTACGACAAGGACGGTCGCTTCATCGAGCAGTTCAGCATCCCCGAGATGTACTACAAGCTCTATGACATCACTTACGACGGACGCTACTTCTACGGCAGCGACTGGTCGAACCGTCTCTTCCAGCTCGACTTCGACAACCGTCGCATCGTGCGAATCATAACCGTCAAGGATCAGCCTGACCTCAAAATCACACACTGCAGCTACGACCCTGACCGCAAGGGATTCTGGGTAGGAAGCTTCACCACCATCGGATTCATCGACATGAACGGTAAGATTCTCTCACGTTTCAGCAACATCAGCACTGACGTGAGCGTATCTATCTACGGCTCGGCTTACGACAACGTATCGCCCGGCGGTCCTTATCTCTGGTTGTCAGACATGACGGCAGAATCGACAGAGCAGATTGACAAGGTGCTCATCCGCCAGTTCAGTACTGCCAAGCGTGCCCTTACAGACGTCAAGCACTCGCTTACCGACGCTCCGGGATACGTGCTCGGCAGCCAGAACACCGGTCAGAACTATGTCTGCGGCATCTTCGCCTCTACAGACATCACACCTGGCAAGCTCACCCTTTTGGGATCGCTCAACCAGATGCCTAACCTCTTCTTCCGCTACACTCTTTGCGAGACAGACAAGTGGCTCGACTTCTCGCCGCGTCACGGCAAGCTCGCTCCGGGTGCTTCGCAGGACATCAACATAAGCTTCAACGCCCTTGAGGACGCCAATGGCAGCAACCACTCTACAGAGGCTGTGCTCATGGCTAATCCTGAAATCGGCGACCAGACCGTTACGTTCAAGCTCAACGTCACCGGCGAGGCTGCTTGCCCGAGACCGCAGAGCGTAAAGGCAGAGGCAGGCGACGCTTGCGCCATCATCTCATGGCAGAAAGGCAATGGTTCTGCCAAGGCAGACAGCTACAACGTATATCGCAACGACCGCAAGGTGAACGCTTCTCCCGTTAATGGCATGACATTCACTGACCAGCCTCTCGTCTACGGTGAATACACTTATAAGGTGACAGCCGTATACGGCGGCAAGGAGTCGGCAAAGAGCGATTCTGTTAAGGTGCTCGTCAAGAACGGCGCACAGTATTATCCGCCGGTAGGCGTGGCAGCAAGCATCAACGGCAACAAGAACGTGAGCCTTACATGGGAGTCGCCGCTCTTCGGAGCCGACCAGCCCGCCACAATGACTTGGGCTAACGGCAAGCATGCTGACGACATCGGCATGACAGACGGCGGCATCTTCTACGCAGGTATGAAGTGGGACGCTTACGACATCGCCGCTTACCGCGGTAAGCGCATCTCTTCAGTCTCTGTTCAGCTTGTCAATCCTGTGCAGTACATCGCACTCTTCATCCAGAAGGACGGCGAGCAAATCTACAAGAAGCAGTATAAGGGCGACTTCAAGTTTGACGGATCTCTGACCGCTATCCCAGTGGACGAGGACATCCGCATCCTGCCGGGTCACGAATATATGTTCGGATTCGAGATCAAGAGCGACGCTGGAGTTCAGCCGCTTGGCATCGACGACAGCAAGGCTGTGTTGGATAAGGGCGACCTCCTCTCCACCGACGGCGAGAAGTGGTTCTCAGCAGCCATTTCGGGCATTGAGGGCAACTTCAACATCAACGTAGACCTCACTCCTACCGACATCACGGAAGAGAAGCCGATGGGTTATAACGTATATCGCAACGGCGTGAAGGTGAACAGCAGCCTCATCACATCACAGAGCTACAACGACGTGCTCTCCGCAACTGGCACATTCGCTTACACCGTCACATCCGTCTACAAGAACAACGGCGAGTCGGCAGAGAGCAAGCCCGTAAACGTAGAGGCATACGAGATTAAGGACAAGACAGCTCCTCACGACGTTTACGCTGACGTAGAGCGCAACCGCACCATCTCACTCCGTTGGGATAATCCGACCAAGGAGCCGCAGGTGATAAAGGCTGACATCACAAAGCGTCCCGTTACCACAGAAGAGGGATGCCCAGAGTATGTACGCTCGTTCTTCGGTCCGAAGTCGGGCATGGCTGTCGTTACTGACGGAACATACGTCTACACCTCTGTATACAATGAGGACGGACGCATCGAGAAGTACGACTTCGACGGCAACAAGCTCGGCACATACAAGGTGGACGGCCTCAAGGGAATACGTAACATGGCATACGACGGCGAGTGGCTGTACGTAGCTGACAACACCACCAACATCCACCGTGTGAATCCCACTACGATGGAGAACATGGAGGACATCGCCATCTCAGAATACTCTCGTCACATGGCTTACATACCATCATTGGACGACGGTAAGGGTGGCTTCGAGGTCGGCGACTGGCAGACTTCCATCTACGTAACGAAGAACGGTAGCAAGATTGGCACCGGTCCGATTCTGAAGGGAGCTTCAGGTACAGCCTACTACAACGGCAAGCTGTATGCTTTCGAGCAGGGCAACGACGCCAACAAGTACACCGTAGGCATCTATGACGAGAAGAACAATCGCGTCGGATCTATCGACCTCGGAAAGTATGTCGAGATAGACAACATCGCAGCAGTATCGGCTGGCGGTATGTCTTCATTCACTGGCAAGGACGGCATCACCTACATGCTCCTTTCATTGCAGCGTCAGGGCGAACCGGTACAGTTCGTCATCCTCGACCTCGGTGGCTTGACCACAGTGGCTGGTTACAACGTATACCGCAACGGAGAGAAGCGCAACGCTGAGCTGCTCACACGCCGCTACTTTGAAGAGACAGAGACTAAGGAGGGCGAGTATGGCTATGCTGTACAGACCGTCTACATCAATGGCGAGACATCTGACATGTCTGCTGTATCAACAGTTGACATCATCAGCACCGGCACAGCCAAGACTCCGGTCAACACCAACGCCAAGCAGTCGTCTTACGGCTACAACGTGCTCCTCACCTTCGCTGACCCTGACATGTATCAGAACGCAGCAAGCAAGGAGAACTTCGAGGACAGCAACATCGGCGAAGAGGTTTATGGCGTGAACGGAGAGAGCTATCAGTCAGGCTGGACCGTCAATAACGACGAAGCATTCGACGGCAGCAAGTCTGTAACCGTTGACGCTCAGAACAGCGCATTCGGCGTTATCCCTGCAGAGGGCATGCGTTATCTGCGTCTCGCAGCCCGCAACGCTGACGACCACGACGGCGAGGGCACAATCAGTGTCTACTATTCAACTGGTGGCACACACCGCGCCAACTTCATCTTCCTCCAGTCATATAAGACCTCTGAGTCTTGGCAGGACATCCTCTGCGAGCTTCCTGAGGGAACAGAATATGTGGCATTGGCAAAGGACGCATCACAGCCCAAGCAGTACGTTGACGGCGTGGCTCTTTACACCGCCAAGCCGAAGAGCAATCTTTACGGATTCAACATCTATCGCAACGGCGAGAAGATTAACGCAAATCCCGTAAACGACATCTCTTACGTTGACCGCAACCTGCTCTCAGGCAAGTATAGCTACGAGTTTGAGCTTGTTACCAAGACATCCGCTGTCAGCGAGAAGTCGGCACCGGTAATCATCGACCTCTATTACGACAATGGTTCGCTTGCTCCTACCAACCTCCGCGTATCGCAGGAGGCTGAAGGCAACCGCCTCTCATGGCAGTTCCCGGCTCTTGGCGAGCCCATCTATCTGCGTTGGCACGACGGCTACAACTATAAGGCCGGTGGTCTGACCAATGGTGGCGCGTTCTTTGCAGGCGCATGCTGGTTTGCTTCTGACCTAAAGGGATATGGCAATCTCGCTCTGAGCGATGTAGAGGTATACATCAATCAGATTCCTGAGGCGCTCTTCCTCCTCGTCTATGAGAACAACACCATCGTACGCCAGCAGTTCGTTCCGAATCTGAAGCAGTACTCATTCAACACCATCCACCTCGAGGAGCCGCTTAAGATTGACGAAGGCAAGAACCTCCGCGTGGCAGTATACATCGAGCAGAACGAAATCACTGTTCCTCTCGGATACGACCGTGGTCCGGCACGCAGCGGACGTGGCGACCTCTACTCTTCTGACGGTATCACATGGCAGACAATGGAGGATTCGGGTTCTGAGGTAGACGCCAACTGGAACATCTCTATCGGACTCAGCCCCTACTCTAACGTCCTTCCCGGCACAGAGAAGAAGGCAGCCAAGAAGCTTCCGGCATTCCAGCCCAAGCGCATGGCTAACGCTGACATGACATTCAAGGCTGTGGACACCAAGGGCGAGGCTTCGTCTGACAAGAACGTCTTTGAGGGATACAACGTATATCGCAACGGCGAATGTCTGAACGACGAACTGACCACCGACACCGTCTTCACAGACACGAAGGCTTTCTCTGACAAGTATCTCACTTATCAGGTATCGGCTGTCTACTCGGTAGCTGGCGAGAAGTTCTCTGACAAGGTTACCATCATTGCCACTGGCATCGACGGCGTAAACGGTCAGAACGGCGTAACGCTGAAGGTGGAGGACGGACAGCTTATCGTCCTCGGCGCTCACAACGGCGACCGCATCACAGTGGCTTCTGCTGACGGCAAGCTCATCGCAAGCGCCATCGCCACTGACGACTATCGCCAGACAGTAAGCCTTGCTGCGGCAACCACCGGCACATACATCGTGAAGGTAGGCAACGCCACATTCAAGCTTAATATCAAGCGTAAGTAAACGTATCACGTAAAGCCGGCACAGGCTTTACCTAAATAGCAAGAGGGTGGGACAACGCTGCTTTAATAGCAGTAGTTGCCCCACCCTCTTTTATTATGTCAATACCTCATATTTCTGAAAATCACACTCCGTTTTGTCTTTGTCTCTAAAAAAAAATGTGTAATTTCGCACACGATTTACAACATCACAGTTTTTTCATACATACTTAAATATACACAAAAGATGCATAGCATGCTGCAAAGACTCAAGTATATTGTGTCTTGTTTCCTCATCATGTGGACATACTTCCTTGTCCAGAAACCATTATTCATCCTCTGCAACGCCCAACAGACCTACTCCGTTTCGGACTACATCGACGTGATGTGGCACGGCGCTTCGCTGGACGCCACCACCACGGGCTATCTGACCATCGTGCCGTTCCTGCTGACTTTGGTGTCGGTATGGTGGCGCAGACTGCCGCTGAAGAAGATCATGACGCCTTATTATGCCGTGATGATGTTGTTGGTGTCGCTGATATTCGTAGCGGACGCCTCGCTCTTCTCGTTCTGGGACAGCAAGTTAGACAAGGCGGTGTTTGTGTATATCGACTCGCCGAAGAACGCTGCAGCAAGCGTGTCGATGGGATACATCCTGCTGCGCCTCCTTATAATCCTGCTGCTTACCGCCGGCACGACCTGGATGCTATGGCGCATCACGCCCCGACGCCTGGACGCCATAGAGGGAATGACGCATCGCGGACTTGCCACGCTCGGCTCCGTGCTGGTGGGCGGTCTGCTGTTTCTCGTCATCCGTGGCGGCATCAGAGTGTCTACAGCCAATGTGGGCAGCGTTTACTACAGCAACGACCAGTTTCTGAATCTCTCTGCCATCAATCCGGCGTTCAATCTGCTGGCAAGCATGGAGTTCGGCGAGAAGTATGAGGACGAGTTCGACTTCTTCCCCGAGGAGCAGCGTGCCAGCCTCATGAAGGGAATATACGCCACGGCAGACACAGCCACGGTGAGCGTGCTCAACACCAAGCGCCCCAACATTCTCTTCATCTTCATGGAGAGTTTCGGCTCCACGATGATAGAACGTCAGGGCGGCGTGAAGGGAGTGGCGCCGTCGTTGGACCGTCTTGCCAGCGAGGGCGTATTCTTCTCCAACCTCTACGCCAACAGTTTCCGTACGGACCGCGGCACGGTCTGCACGTACAGCGCTTATCCGGGTCTGCCCACACTCTCCATCATGAAGGTGCCGAACATTGCGCGTAAGCTGCCCAACATTGCGCAGTCGTTAGGCAAGGCGGGTTATCAGACCGACTTCCTCTACGGCGGCGACATCAACTTCACCAACATGCGCGGCTATCTCATGGCTGGCGGTTTCCAGAAGCTGACGTCGCAGGACGACTTCTCCTTGCACGACCGCAACTACAGCAAGTGGGGCGTGCCAGACAACATCACCTTCAAGCGTCTGCTGGCGATGCTCAAGGAGCGTGAGGGACAGAAACAGCCGTGGTTCACGGCGTTCCTGACGCTGAGCAGTCATGAGCCGTTCGAGGTGCCGTTCAAGAAGTTCGAGGACAAGCATCTCAACGCTTTCGCCTTCACGGACGACTGCATAGGAAAGTTCATCAAGGAGTTCAAGAAGTCTCCGCAGTGGGACAACACGCTCATCGTGCTCCTCCCCGATCACGGCATCCCATACCCGAAGAAGGGTGAGCGCTTCGCCCCGCACTTCTTCCGCATCCCGATGATATGGACGGGTGGTGCCGTGAAGGGACCGATGGAGGTGGACCGCATCGCCAATCAGACCGACCTCGCCGCAACGCTGCTGGCACAGTTGGGCTTGCCGCACGGAGAGTTCGGCTTCAGTCGCAACGTGCTGGACAAGAGTTACACGAACGAGTTCGCCTTCTACTCCTTCGTAAACGGCTTCTGCTATCTTGACCGCACGGGCGTAAGCGTATACGACAACGCCGCCAACCACGTATTCTACAAGGAAGGAGCGGCCGGCGACGAGGCCCGCGTGAAGAAGGGCAAAGCCATTCTGCAGACGCTGTATGATAAGGTCGGAGACTTAGTCAAGAATTAGGAAATATCGGTGATTAGGATTTGGGGTTATTCAATGCCACAAGCAGATTCTCCAAGCTGTTCTCATCTTGAATCTTCACTTCTCGCGGCTTACATCCCTGTGCCTCGCCCACGATTCCGGCCTTTTCCAACTGGTCCATAATTCTGACCGCACGGTCGTAGCCGATAGACAAGCGCCGTTGAATCAACGAGGCAAAGCCCGACCGCATTGTTACGATTATGCGTGCAGCTTCCTCGAACAGAGGGTCGAGCGAACTGCTGTCTATGACATCTTCAGAGTCAAGACCCACTTCTACATGCATATCCATCATTTGATTTTTCTCCATTGTTTTGTTTTTTTATTATAGAATATTCTTGTTATTATAGCATAAAAGCAATGCTCATGTCGTCCTTGCTGACTGTCCTGCTGTAATGAGAGGCTTCTGCTCTTCAAGCCACATCTTATAGAAGGTGATGGACGTGAGCTTCTCCAGAATGATGCACTCCTTTTCAGTATACTCGTGATCCTTTTCTTCGATAAGCTTACGCGAGGTAGAAGTGCTGGGCGCCTCCATCTTGCCATAAACTTCGGCATAAGTGTCCGATTAGCGTGAAGCAAATTGTGAATTGCTCCACCGCTTGGTGCCGACAAAGTCTTTTATCTTGTTCTGGAGAATGTCATTGAATGTTATCTTCTTTGGCATATCATTTGTCAAACATGCTCTTATTCATACCAATATTCTTTCAATGGTCGCTTTGGATTGCCAGCGATGTATTCTTCAATCTTATCAGTTATTGCTATACTAATAATTTGTTTAAGTTAATACTTACGGGTGCAAAGGTAAACAGTTTTTGCCTTTGCACCCGGAATTGTTATTCGGAAGAGCCGGAATGTGATGTCGGAAAATCAGGAATAATGCCAAACGTTGCTATCAGATAACATCTATCTGGAAATTAGGATAACTCTTGCTCACACTCTCACGGAATTTGCAGAAAGTAGATTTGCTGTCGCCGTCACCCCACTGCTTGGTGTATCTGATTTCACGACCATTGAAAGTGAATGTACCATGAGACTTCTTGTTTTCTTGAAAGACTTTGATATTTTGTGTGTCACTCACATTCACGCGCCCGCCACCGATGTAGCCTGTTATCTCTTTATCAATGTCTTGAACGCTGTCTGAAGAATTGGCAAGTCTGTACTCCACAAACTTCTCCACCACATCATACATTGAGTAGCTACCCTTGCCATTGATAGCATAAGCTCTTCTGGGATGACCACCTTTATGCGCCACCTTTGCCATACTCTGTGAAAGTTCTGGAATGCCAAGGGCGTTGATTGCCGCACGGATAAGGTCCTCATTGTTCTTGAAGAATGTTGTCAATAGTTCTCTTTCTTTCTGCTCCATTGCCATAATTATTGTATTTTTGTTAGTATCGCTGTTTTTATCGTCGTCTGTTTCGGCAGGCTTGCCCAAAGTCTTGATGTAGTCTTTCAGTCTGTACATATTCTCTACCAAGATGTCCTTTTGATCGCTGACAGGCTGAATGATGTTGTCAAGAAGCTCTTGATAGTTTATCTGAATATACTTATCGCACTTGCACTCTGCCAGCTTTATGTCTTCCAATTTGCAGTCGGTAGGCTTTAGGAAAGCAAAGATATTTATGTCGTCTTTGTATTTCTCTGTGATATACTGATAGTATGCTTCCGTCTGATACAGAACGGTTTTTACGTTTCCCTTATTAGGCTTCTTGAGTTGCTTGCCGTCTTTGTCGAAACACTTGGTTGTTTCGGGCGCACCGATTTTGTTCTCTATCGCGATGTTGATGTTTCTCACCTTATCATTGACCATTGCCGTACACTTGATGACAATATCAATGTCTCCATCCTCGTATGCCGGTTTGTCTGCCGATGTTCGCTTTATAAAGATTGGGTATTCTGCAATGACATTGTATGACAGTATGGAAAAACTCTGGGAATAGATGCTGTTTGCAAGTTCCTCATCATATTCTGCACAGTCTTGCATGTTTGCCCATTTCAGCAACAGAACTATCAGTTTCTTGATAGGTCCGGCATTGGGGTCGGCATTAAAATCCTTGTTGCCGAAGAACCAAGCCAAGAATTGGGTGTGGGTTGTCTCCTTTCTTGACTGGTTGATGATGTCCCACGTTGTAGGCGTGGCATAGTATTTTTTCAAATCCTTGATGGACTCATCAAGATTGAATTTTATGATCAGGTCTTTTATTTCCTGTTCTGTTAAATTGTCTGTTTCCATATTAATTGTTTTGTATTTACATTTTTATTATTCTTCACTCACTTCCCTCAGCTTCTCCCACAGCTTCACCATTGCCAGCGTGTCGAGACGGCGCAATAGCATCCGTCGTATATAAAAGCTGCCTCGGCTATGTTCTCCGCACCTTCGGCAAGGGCTTTCTGTGTGGCTGCAGCCATCGCTCCGAGGTCGAGACGCTGTGTTTCGTCGGCAGCCGTCTTATAAGCGGTAACCTCCACGAAATCACCGAACAGACGCTTAGCCAGTTCGCCCACTTCGGAACCTGCGTCGAAACGGGCTTGCGTCAATGGGTCTATCTCAATTTCTTCTGGTTTATACATCTTCAGCCACAATGCCTTGGGACATTGGCAATAAGTGATGTATTTTGACTTTGATAAATTTGCCATAGGCTTTTATATATTTATCTTAGTTATTTTTTGCGTATAATATGAAAATACGCTCAAAGTTAAAGAATATTGATTAAAAGACAAAATAAATGCTCGTTTTTTATATAAAAGACAAAAAAGCGGTATAGGTATCTTGTTATTGATATGATACTGTTTATGTCGCAAGTTTCAACATCATTTCCTTCGCTTGTTCGAAACTCATCGGCTCATACTCGAAAATCTCGCCAGTCTCCTTAATCATGCGGTAGCGCAGATGGGTGCGGATATGTGAAATCCCTTCTGAACGATTCAAGTCGTTAATAGTAGGCTGAATGGTGCTCACTTGATGATATTCCACCTGACGATTGTCCTTATCGTTGCTTTCTTCCAACACAATATCTTCGTAAGTGGTGAGATTCTGCTTTGCCTCCTCTAACAAGTCTTTCAATGTGTCTGCCCAATTATCGTTGCCCTCTATGCTGTCGTATATTCTGTCCATATATCCCTTGCCTTTGATGGCTTGGAACAGTTCGATGAGGTAAGCGAAACGCTTTTCCATACCATCTGCTATGAATATGTGCGCACGTTGGTGCCAGGAGTTGAAGGTAGATACGGCGAACGACTTCAACACCACTCGTCCATTTGGCAGCGTTGGAATATGAATAGGGTCAAGGCATAGCAGCACGACGTGCTTTCCCGACTCCTCCACCAGTCTTTCGGCAATGAGCACATGGGAGTTATAGTCTCTTGCCATAGTACATCTTATCACGACTACCTTCTGCGGCATTTTGGCGAGCGACATCACGCCAAGCTCAAAATGCATCAGTTCTGCGGGTTCGAGCCTTATTTCTCTCACCATGCCTTCGCCATATATCTCCTCGCCCTTTTTGCATACAAAACGGGGGAGGTTGCGACTGCGTACACCACCGTAGAACACTACGAGCGGCTTTTTGCGTGGCATCAGAAGATATTCTTCCACCACATCCATTGTTTGGCTTGGCAATAATGTATGTAGTTTATCTTCTGGCAAGAGTAGCGAGATGCTGTTCTCTGCCGTCTGCTTGTCTACTACCGCCACTTCTCCGTTAAGACATTTCTCCGAGAATTCGCGGAAGAAGTCTCTATCAAGCAGCTTCGATACTTTCAGCAGCAGGTCGGTGTCGAGACTTGTCTTGCCGAATATCTCGTATGTGGCAGAGCTGGACTTGCACAGTTCTCTGGCAAAGGCAGCCACTGAAGGAAACTTTGCCTTTACTTCCTTCAGAATCTCTTGTCCTATATGATATTTCTCCATAGAATTGTATTATTATTTATGGTATAGTTGTACAATGGTCGCAGACTGTCACCGGCTATCTCGAAAGCCACAATGTCGTGAGCGTACTCGTTGCTTCCTACTTTAGCAGAGAGGAAGAACACATAGGAGCGATTGCCGTATTCATCGTCAAGACTTACAATCTTCTGCACTTCATGGTGGCTGTAATCATCATTAGGATGGGCAAGTTGCAGCAGAGGTCTATGCTCCTCATGCAATTTGCCATCTTCTGATTTGAATTTCACCACACAATCTATATCGGGTGCCGTTCCGCCTTCGCCAGTGTCATGCCAGATGGCTGTCACGATACTGTCGTCAGAGACTATTGTATGGTAAGTCTCGGTAGAGTCAGACTTACCATAGCTCTTATCGAGACTTGTATCGGAAGACTTGTTCAAACATGAAGAGTATATAGACAATGCCAGCAGGGCTATGCTACAAAGCTGGAGTATCCTTTTCACATTCCTCATAGTTTCCATTAGACATATATGCCCGTTTCAGTTTTTCGTCTTCAAAATCACTCGTAAACATACATTCTGCCAAAACCTCACCATCC
>ERZ1027181.122-NODE-122-length-36248-cov-5.607521_pt1 | contig 36248 bp, 30 predicted proteins | sample MGYA00519247_ERZ1027181 | MGnify/ENA primary metagenome ERZ1027181 (study PRJEB26926, sample SAMN06164415) | human gut metagenome | biome: ENVO:00009003; feature: ENVO:2100002; material: ENVO:00002003 | host: Homo sapiens | place: USA | collected 2012 ...
CACAAGGAGTATCGTCGGCAGCGTCAGATGTGTATAAGAGACAGGCATATATTCATCCACCAGAAGCGGCTTCCCGATGATATTCTCACCGTTCAGTTCTTTACTGATCACGCCGGAGCTTACCGTATACCCGTCCAGACCGACCGCCAGATTGAAAAGCGTTGCCCGGTCTCTGACTTTGATGTTCTTATTCCGGTCCAGTGTGCTTAATATCTCTTCGGAAAAATAAAAGGAATTATAATCCCCCTGCTCAAATGACAAATACGGATACTCCTCCAGATCTTCCAGTGTCAGTGCTTCCTTATCTGCCAACGGATGCTTTGAACTGATAAATACATGTGGCTTTGCTACGAATAACTCTTCGAATTTCAGATCATTCTGACGGATCAGTTTCATGATGACCGTCTCATTCTGTGAAGAAGTATACAGAATACCTATCTCACTTTTCAGCTTCGCCACATCTTCGATGATCTCATAAGTCTGTGTCTCCCGCAGTGTAAAATCATATTTTCTCGCATCAAATTTACGGATCACATCTACAAATGCATTGACCGCAAAAGAATAATGCTGGCAGGATACGGAAAATCTCGGGTTCCGTTCATTTACATTCAGATACCTCTCCTGCATGAGGCCGACCTGATCCAGAATCTGTCTTGCATAGGCGAGAAATTCATCTCCCTCTGCGGTGATCGTCACCCCTTTATTCGTCCGGTGAAAAATCGTCACCTGCATCTCCTGCTCCAGTTCCCGAATCGCATTGGTAAGACTCGGCTGGGAAATGAACAGCTCTTTTGCCGCCTCACTTATCGTCCCCTTCTCCGCAACCATGGTAATATACCTTAACTGCTGTAATGTCATAAATTCTTCCTCCCTACAGCATATAGATCAGTGCGTTACAGATACATGCCGCAATATTACTTCCGCCTTTTCTCCCTCTCGCTACAATATACGGGGTATCTTCCAGAGTCAGGATCAGTTCTTTGGACTGTACCACATTTACAAAGCCGACCGGTACACCGATCACGAGCTCCGGACGGATTCTTCCGTCTTTGATCAGTTCATACAGGTGAATTAGTGCTGTCGGTGCATTTCCGATGGCAAAGATCAGTTTTTCGTTCAGTTCACACGCCTTTTCCATACTGGCAACAGCTCTTGTGGTTCCATTCTTCTTTGCCGCCTGTGCCACATCTTCATCTGACATGAAGCAGTATACCTGACCGCCGTACTGAGCCAGTCTCTTTTTGTTAATTCCGGAACGTCCCATCTGTGTATCGGTTACGATGGAAGCACCGCCTCTGATCGCTTCGAGTGCTTTCTCCACCGCCTGCTCGGAATAGACCAGATTCTTCGCATAATCAAAATCCGCACTGGTATGTATACAGCGCTTTGTAATTGGTGCCTGAATCTTGGGAAGCACGATGCCTTCCTGCTCCAGTTCTTCCGTAATGATCTCAAAACTGCGTTTTTCGATCTCTGTCGGAAGAACATTTTCTATCTCTATTTTAGTATGTGCTGCGTGATTATTTTTCTGTATATTCAACGTTTTCTTCCTTTCTCTTCATAGTCCGTCATAGCCCAGATCTCAACTTTTCTAACTACAGAACTTGCCATCGGCAACTTCTCTTGCATACTTGGTATCTAAAGCTCCTTACGAATACATAGCAATCCTGAAAAATTATTTCTGCATTCCCATGATCTGATAGATTGCCTTCATGTCCAGATGTTTTCTGAGTGTATCTGCCAGAAGATCATACTGGCTTTCTTTGAATGCTTTCAGGTCTACACCTTCCACTTCTTCCATTGAAAGTCCTTTCTTTTCTGCCAGGGATTTTACAATCTCTGACACAATTTTTTCTTTATCAAAAATGCCGTGGATGTATGTTCCATATACATTTCCATGCGAGATTCCGTCTGTACTGTTCTCTATTCTGTTTTCCGGCTCCATATCCGGAATCTGTCTGTCCTTTTTCTTCACCGTATCGTGAATCTGATTCATCGGACATCCTTCCAGAAGTTCGGTCTTTCCCATATGGATCTCGTATCCTTCAAACTTCAGATTCTCAAGTGCTTTCAGATTTCCCTCCACATGAAGGAGTGTTCCATTCACCCTTGTTCTGGTCTTTTCTGTGGTAAATGTAGTCGTTACCGGCAAAAGGCCGAGTCCTTTCATACTGCCGCCATCTTCCACACCTTCCGGATCACTGAGCGACTGCCCCAGCATCTGATAGCCGCCGCAGATTCCCCAGACCACACAGCCGCCGGCATGCGCCTTCAGAATCTTCGCTTCCATTCCGCTCTGTCTTAACCATTTCAGATCTCCCATCGTATTTTTTGTTCCCGGAAGGATGATCATATCAGGATTTCTAAGTTCTCTTGGATTCTTTACATAACGCAGATTCACTCCCGGAGCATTTTCCAACAGCATGAAATCCGTAAAGTTCGAAATTCTCGGTGTCCGGATGACTGCGATATCCACCAGACCGATTCTTTCTTCTGCACCTTTTCCACCCTTTGTCATGTTAAAACGCTCTGTCAGACTGTCTTCATCTTCAATCTCGACCTGCATATACGGTGTAACTCCGACTACCGGAATGCCGCCTCTTTCTTCCAACATGACAATACCGGGATCCAGGATTGTCTTATCCCCGCGGAATTTGTTGATGACCAGTCCCTTTACACGTTCTTTCTCATCATCTTCCAGGAGCATAAGCGTCCCCAGAAGCTGGGCAAATACTCCTCCGCGGTCAATATCTCCGACCAGAAGCACCGGCACATCTACCATCTTCGCCAGCCCCATATTTACAATATCATCTTTCTTCAGGTTGATCTCTGCCGGACTTCCCGCTCCTTCGATCACAATGATGTCATTCTCTTCTTCTAATTTGTGAAATGCTTTCATAATGTCCGGTATGAGCTGCTTTTTATAAGCAAAATATTCTCTTGCACTCATATTCTTCAGGACTTCACCATTTACGATCACCTGTGATCCTACATCGTTGGTCGGCTTTAACAGAATCGGATTCATCTCTACCTGCGGCGCCACGCCTGCTGCCTCTGCCTGCACAACCTGTGCACGTCCCATCTCCAGTCCATCCTCTGTAATAAAGGAATTCAGTGCCATATTCTGGGATTTGAATGGAGCCACCCGGTATCCGTCCTGTTTGAATATTCTGCAAAGTCCCGCACACAGAAGACTCTTTCCTGCGTTGGACATTGTCCCCTGTATCATAATTTTTCCAGCCATGTTATCAACCTTTCATTCTCTTCTTCAGATCTTATTGCAATCCGGTAATGCCCTTCTGTCAGTCCTTCATAGTTACTGCAGTCCCGGATCAACAGTCCGCTTTTCAGTGCCTTCTCATACAGCCTTGCTTTTCCTTTAAAAAATATATAGTTTGCTTCCGATCCCCATACATTCAGACCTAGCTTTCTCATCCGCTCTGTCATCCAGAACTTTTCTTTTTTTATATATTCTCTCGTTCTCTTTAAATATGCTTCGCAATCAACAAGTGCTGCCACACCTGCTTCCTGTGCCGTTACCGACACATTCCACGGCTGGAGCATTGCCCTCATTCGTTTCCTAAGAGCTGCATTCTCACACAATGCATATCCAAGTCTTACACCCGGCATACAGAATATTTTCGTAAATGCTTTGATAATGACCACATTCGGATACTGTGTCAGATACCCCCGGCATTCATATCTTTCTGGTTCTTCCAGAAACTCTATAAAACACTCATCCAGGACCAGTATCGTACCGAATTTATTACACCTGTTCATCACACGGATCAGCAGTTCTTTTTCCGTTGTCTGTCCGGTCGGATTATTGGGATTGCACAGAAATATCATATCTGTATCTTCCGTAATCTGTTCCAGTATATCCTCCTGTATCCGGAAATCCTGTTCTTCTTTTAATCTGTAATATTGTACCTCTGCTCCAACTGTGCCAAGTGCCCGCTCATACTCGGAAAAAGCTGGTGCCGTCACCAGTGCTTTTTTCGGTCTCACTGCCATTACGACAGCAAAAAAAAGCTCTGCAGCACCATTGCCGCAGAGTATCTTTTCTTTTTCTATTCTCTCAAAATCACTGATCGACTCCCGAAGTCTGTCGCATCTGACATCCGGATAATACATGATCCTGTCTGCACTTTCCTGTACGCTCTTTCGTACCGCTTCGGGAACTCCCAGCGGGTTACTGTTTACAGAATAATCTGTAACAGATGGATTCCGGTAAATGTCTCCACCGTGAACTGTCTCTTTTGGTTCTGCCAACGTTCCTTCACCTGTGCGGATAAACCGCTCTCTCTGCTATTTTGCTACAACCATCTTACTCACTTTGCAGAAAATAGTCAACCGGAATCTTATACCTGAATTCTTGTTGCCGCATCGCTGCTCATTGCGATCCGCTTCTCACCACTTCTGATGATCAGGTCTCTTCCGGAATTCTGAATGACTGTGATCTCACTGCCTTCATCAATCTTGCATTTTCGGATCTTATCCAGAACTTCCGGGATGCCGAACATCCACTTGATGGTGTAGCTTTTTCCAGCCGCCGCCTTTGACAATGCCTGCATAACTAACACCTTCTTTACCTCTTTTTTATATTGTAAGTTGCACTGACTATGTTAGTCAACAGGAACATTGTTTGCACAATTCTAACTTTTATTCATAATTTGCAGATAATATTATTTGTTTTTTTGATTTTTATTATCAATATCATCTACAGAACCAGAATCCGGAGGATGATTCCAAGTATCAGACCAAGCATTGCCGTCCCATATAACAGCTTATGCGATCTCCGGATATCCAGTAGTTCCATCTCCCGGACCGGATCTCCGATCGTCGGCTTCTTATGCAGCTTTCCAAAATACCATGCATCTCCTGCAAGCTGCACATCCAGCGCCCCCGCCATGACTGCTTCTGTCTGTGCCGAGTTCGGACTTTTATGATTAAAGCGGTCTCTTCGGAAGATACGTGCTGCATTCTTTCCATCCATTCCGGTCAGATATGACGCCGCGATCATCAGTACTGCCGATACCCTTGCCGGAATGAAATTCACCACATCGTCTAACTTCGCTGCTGCCGTTCCAAACCACTGATACTTGTCATTCTTATATCCAACCATCGAATCCATCGTATTGATCGCTTTGTATGTAAATCCCAGAACAGCTCCGCCGATCAGCATATAAAATAACGGTGCGATCACACCATCCGATGTATTCTCTGCCACCGTCTCTACGGCCGCCTTGGTCACACCTTCTTCCGTCAGATTCTGTGTATCTCTTCCGACGATCATGGACACGGCCTTTCTCCCGGCCTCCAGGCCCTTGTCTTTCAGTGCTATGTAGACCCTGTCACTTTCTACTTTCAGGGATTTCGTTGCAAGGATCTGATAACACCAGAAGCTTTCCAGTGCAAGTCCAAGCTGCCAGAAATACTTATATGCAACCGATAAGATCACCGCCGGAACTCCTGTACTGACCGTCACAACCACCAGCACCAGAATCCCTCCACCGATGCGTTCCCCTGTCTTATTCGCCGGCAGACAGTTTCTGATAATTCTTTCGGTTCCCGATATCAGATGCCCGATCAGCCTCACCGGATGATACAGCCATCTTGGATCCCCGAAGATCAGATCCAGAACAAAGCCCGCCACGATCGCGATCGTCATATATGTCATTCTCTGAAATTCTAAGTTCATATCCTTCTCCATTCTTTATCTGATAATCATAATAACTTCCTGCTGGCGTCCCGTCTTCCTTTACTGCATACCGTTCCATGATACTCATGATCGTTCCGCCATGTGCCACAACCGCAATCGTCTCCCGGTCATGTGCCTGCGCATCCCGTACGACTTCCCGGAACCCTTCCAGTGTCCGCCGGATGAACGCTTCCCTGCTTTCCCCTTCCGGAAATGGCAGTTTCCCACCACTGTCTATCCATGCCTGATACTCCGGGCAGCCGGAAAGTTCGATATAATTATGATTTTCAAACAGGCCAAAATCACACTCCCGTAACTTTTCATTACAGCTATATGCTCCTGCTTTCATCATCTCCGGATAAATGATCTCTGCCGTCTGCACGCACCGCTTCATCGGACTTACATAGACATATATAACCTCAGGATACATTCCTTTTCTCTCTTCCAAAAGCTGTATTCCTTCCAGACATAAAGATTCATCCGTCGTTCCGATATAGCGTTTTTCTTTATTTCCTTTCGTCATCGAATGACGTATCAGATAAATCCTCATACTTCCTTTATCACCTGTCCGATTCCGCACATCACACGGTATACTTTCTCCGAATATGCCGCAAGGCGCGTGCACACTCTTCCGGTCTGCTCTCTGTATTCCCGTTCCATCCGGTCAACCGGCACGATCCCGTATCCGATCTCATCTGTGATCAGGATCAGTTCCGGATTCTTCCGAATCAGTTCTTCTGCAAGATCATCTATCGGTTCTCCTTCCTTTATCTTTCTTTCGATATACTGATGGAAATGATATATCCCTTCGCAGCTATATAGTTCTTCTTCCATACATACCGCACCGTCTGCCCATGTGACATCTGGGTAGATTTTCTTTGCGAATGCAAGTTTTCCCTGATATGCGCCGCCTATTATCATGATCATGACTTCTTTTCCTTCCTCCAATCCTGTATTTTCATCTTTCTGTTATTTTCTACTATTTCTCTGCTGTTTTCTTTCTGCCACTTGTTTTCTTCATTCTTTCCACACTTTTATCCAGCCTGTTCATCATTTGATGATTCCGCTTTTTACTACGATATCCACTACTACCACGACAAGCGCCATCACAAGTTCACATACCTGCAGGAAATATCCACACAGATCCCCGGTCACACCACCGAAATTCTTCATCGCCATCCGGTAATAATATCCAAATACCACGCCTGCCGAGATCACACATCCGATTCCGCAGATCCCTCCGGTCAGTGGAATCAGGAAACACAGTACAATCAGATAAATGCCCAATACCATTCTTGTAATTCTGGTCGATGCACTTTCCGAAAAATCTGCCACCATACCTTTCTTCCTTGCCTGTGGAAATGTAACTACAGACAGTCCACTCAATGTTCTCGATAGCATGAAGCTATATGCGATCACTTCCATACTCCGTACACTCAGACAAGAATACACGCCAATATACATCAGAAAATAGACGGTACATGAAATGATAGCAAATGCTCCTGCGTGGGAATCTTTCAGTATTTCCAGACGCCGCTCTTTCGTCTGCCAGGAACTCAGCGCATCCTGTGTATCCAGAAATCCGTCCAGATGAATTCCTCCCGTAATAAATACCGGGATCAGGATCAGAAATATTACAAAAAATAAGGAATAATTTCCTCCTCCATTCCCATCAAACCATTTTGAAAACCGAAACACTCCATAAGACAAAAGTCCGATCACCGCACCGATCCATGGAAAAAAACACATTGCATACGATTTATTTTCATCTGTCCATTCGCTGCGCGGCATCGGAATCCTGCTATACATGGAAAACGCAATTTTGAAACTATTCCATATTCTTTTTATACTCTTCATACTTCTTTTGCTCCTTACGAATGCATACCGGAATTCCATACACAACTTCCGTTACTATATCTGCAAGCTCTGCAAGACTTTGATTCACCATTCCGATGCATTCCCGATATTTTTCCGTCTCTTCGCTATAGCCGTTTATATCTGCGTTCACTTCATTTGTAACAATTACAAGACGTGTCGTAGAATTGCTCAGTCTGCGTACTCCTGCCAATACTTTTTCTTTTGTTTCTTTTAAATCATTCAATGTACCATCTTCTCTGTAAAGCTCATTGGCCACCAGATTCGATATGCACTCCAGAAGGATTCCCTGATTCTTTGGTATCTCAAGTTCTGATAGATCTGTATATTTTTCCAATGTCCGGAATCCTTTTCCGGCTCTCAGCCTGTGATGTCTTTCAATCTTTTTCATCGTTTCTTCTGTGTATGGCTGCATGGTTGCAATATATATGTAAGTACGATCCTTCTTATTTCTGCCTGTCAGCCAGTTCTCCGCATACTCAGATTTACCGCTTCCGCTTCCGCCTGTCACCAGATGTATCATTCTTTCTCACCTAATTCTTTATAATCTTCGATGTCATTTTCTGAAAATGTACTCATCCGTCCATACACTTCTGCCGCAAGATCCAGCACCGGAAGATATGCCACAGCTCCGGTTCCCTCACCCAGGCACATATCTGCATGCAATGGTGCATCCATGTGTAACTCTTTCAAGATCTTCTGCATTCCAGGTTCTTTCGAGACATGTGACACAATCATCGCATCTTTGACCCACTCACAGATTCTGACGGCCGCAAGTGCCGCAACCGCTGAGATAAATCCATCAACTACAATCGGGATTCGATATACAGCACCTCCCAGATAGAGTCCGGTGATTCCCGCCAGATCGAATCCGCCTACTTTTGCCAGTACATCCACCGGATCATCCCATTTCGGACGATTGACCGCTATCGCCTTCTCGATCGCGTGTATTTTTCTTTCCAATCCTTCGTTCGTCAGTCCTGCTCCCCGTCCCGTTATCTCTGCCGGTTCGTCTCCCAGAAGTACGGAAGCCACGGCACTGCTGGTCGTCGTATTTCCGATTCCCATCTCTCCGGTAGCAATGATCTTATATCCGGCTTCCTTCTTTTCCTTCACCTGATGGATCCCGGTTAAGATTGCCTGTAATGCCTGCATTCTTGTCATAGCCGGACCTTTGGTCATATTTGCGGTTCCATTTGCTGTTTTATATCTTGGGACTTTTGTATTCGCTGCCATACCGATATCGATGGGAAAGATGTCTACACCGGTTTTTTTACACATGATCGCCGCACTGGTATTACATGTCAGAAAATTCTCTGCAACAATTGCAGTTACTTCCTGTCCTGTCTGCGTTACACCTTCTTCTACCACTCCGTTATCCGCACACATCACGATCAGCGCCTTCCGGTTCAGATTCACGTCTGTATCGCCGTTCAGTGCCGCAATCTGCATAATATGATCTTCTAGTTTTCCCAGACTGTGTAACGGTTTCGCAATGGAGTTCCACTTTTTCTGCGCATTTCCTTTCGTTACTACATCCGCCGGATGAATACCAGATACGATCTGATGGAATTCCTGTTCCAGTTGTTCTAAACTTTGCTCTGCCATGCTTTTTATCCTCTCTGTTCTCTATGTTCTATCTCTTTCCCTAGCTCTTTTCTCCTGTTCCCTGCATCTTCTGCATTGTTCCAGAAAGTTCTCCGGAATCTTTTCATTTCCATAATAATGAATATGCGGATATCCTGCCAGTACCGTATCGGTACTGATCATGCATTTCCACGAACGGTTTGACATTGGTTTTTCCGCCAGAAATGCTTCCCCACATATTTCTGAATCATAATAATGAAATTCATGTGCCGGGATACCTCCTGCTTCTTTACCGAATATTCTTCCCCCTGTCAGGGTAACATAGCCGAATCGCTTTAAGGAACCTGTCGGATAACTTTTCCCTTCTAAAAATCCAACCATTGGAAATTCTGTGCCGCTTTCATCTCTGATATATTCCTGCAGGTACATGAATCCTCCACACTCCGCGATACATGGCATTCCGCCGTTCAATGCTTTTTTAATACTCGTCTTCATTGACTCATTTTTACTTAGTTCTTCTGCATATAGTTCCGGATAACCGCCATAGAACAAAAGTCCCGACAGATTTTCCGGAATCTGCTTATCGTAAAGAGGAGAAAAAGGAATCAGTTCCGCTCCCATCTCCTGCAGCAGTTCCAGATTATCCTGATAGAAAAAACAGAATGCATCGTCACTTGCAAGCCCGATCCGTACCGTATCTTTTGTTCTAACCGATTCTGTACTATACTGTGCATTTTCTGCCAAATTTTCTACCATTTCTGATGTATATCCTTGCGTTTTCTTTTCCTGCAGCTCCGGTGCATTTTCTGCCAGTTCCAGAAGGCCTGCGATATCTACACTTTTCAGAATCTGTTCTCCCAGTCTTGTGAGTTTGTCTTCCGTATCTTTTCGTTCTTTTGGAAGCTTCAGTCCCAGATAACGGCTCTCCAGTGCACAATCTTTCATAACCGGAACATAGCCGTAGACTTTGATTCCTGTCTGCACCTCGATCATCTCTTTCATTCTTCCATACATCATCGGAGACAAACGGTTCAGAATTACGCCTTTGATACAGCTGTCTTCTTTATAATGCAAAAACCCCTGGATACACGGCACTGCAGACACGCTTAATCCTTTACAGTCCAGGATCATCACAGCCGGGGTATCGGTAATTCTGGCAATATCATAAGCACTCGCCTCTGAAGAGATCCCTGCGATCCCATCATAGTATCCCATAACACCTTCCATTACGGAAATATCTGCTCCGGCACCATTTTTTTTCAGGATCTCTCTGACTCCATTTTCTCCACACAAAAAGGAATCCAGATTATAGCTGCTGATGCCGATCACAGTCTTGTGAAACATTGGATCAATGTAATCCGGCCCGCACTTAAAAGACGCAGGATTTATCTCCTGCATCTTCATTGCTTTCAATATTCCGCAGGTCAGCATGGTTTTACCTGCGCCACTTCTCATCGCAGTAATCAGAATTCTAGGAAGTTTCATTACTCAGATTCCTCCATTTCTTCCCGGATTTTCTCCGGTGTCAGATCCCCTACAGAGATCACTTTCGTAATATCCTCCGCAATATCTCCGGCCATATCTCCGGTCATATCTTCCGGTTCCACCTCGTCCAGATTGATTTCTTCCAGAACGAAATCGTCTTCATTTTCCGGATCTGCTTCCTTTTTTGCCGGTCTGCTCGTAAAGCTGATCACATAGATCGGATTCTGTCCATTCATCATATGATAACTGCCCACTTTTTTCGCACGGCTTACCGCTACCTGAATGACTTCTGCCTCTTCTATCTCATTCTCTTCCGTATATTTTAACACCTGCATCATCGTCTCGAGTGAGATTGCATTGAGCACCACCCGTACAAATGGGTTCTTCTTCCGGATAGCATCCAGGATTTCATACAACTTTCCTTTACTGCCCCCGATAAATACGCAATCAGGTGCCGGCAGTTCTTCCAGTGCCTCCGGCGCCATACCTTCTATCACATGCAGATTATCCACGTGCATCCGCCTTGCATTTTCACGGATCAGTTCCTGCGCCTCCACTTTCTGTTCGATTGCATAGACGTTACCTTGCGTTGCAACCATGGCGGCCTCTACGGAAATAGAGCCTGTTCCTGCTCCGACATCATATACAACTGCATCCTTCTTAATCTTAAGTTTAGCAATCGAAATGCTTCTTACTTCTTCCTTGGTCATCGGTACATCGCCACGTACAAATGTATCATCCGGAATTGCCGGAATCACCGGGCTTTCGCCGCCGGATTCATTTTCAATATAAAGGACCGCCAGATTCTCTCCTTTGTAATGAAGTAGTGATCTTGCTGTTCCTGTCTGAATCTCTTCATTCTTATAAGAAAGTTCTGTTCCGATCCTGACTGTTACTTCGCCCATTCCATATTCCGTCATTTTTGTCAGGATCTGACGGATCTCTTCTGCATTACTTACAAGGGCGAATACCTTTTTATTCTCCTTAATGACCGCCATCAGATTTTCTTTTCTTCCATGCAGGCTTACTAGTGCCGCATCCTCCCATGTTACGCCAAGCTTTGATGCAAAATATATGATGGATGACACTCCAGGCACCACTTTTGTCTCAATCTGTGGGTCATCTTTCGTCAATTCCAGAATCTTCTTCGCACCGCTGTAAAATCCTGTATCACCGGACAACGCAATCGTTACATTTTCATATTCCGGATTTTCTTTGATATAAGAAATGATCTCATCCGGGCGGTATGCTTCATATATGGTCTGTCCGACTTCTGCCACTGCCTCGATCATCCTGCCTGCTCCGATCAGAAGTTCTGCTTCCTGACAGCATCTTTTTGCTTCCAGTGTAACCTGGTCTCTGGCACCTGCACCGATTCCCACCAGTGTAACTTTCCAGTGATTATCCAGTTCCAGTTCTTTCTGAAGGAATTTGGACATTTCTTCAAAATTCATTCCCTCTTCTTCTTCCGGTCTTCCGATCACAACCATTTTCACACCGGCTTCTAGTGCAGCCTGACATTTCTGCGGGTATCCACCTGCAAGTCCTGATTCTTTCGTTACCATATAAGCAATATCATATTCCTTTAACATGGCACGATTCATTTCCGTAGAAAACGGTCCCTGCATACAGATGAGATGACGTCCGGAGAATCCAAGTTCTTCACAATTAACTGCCACCTGGCCAATAGACAGAACGCGCGCATATACCCGGCTTTCGTAATCCGTCAGTCTTGTATAGGATTCCAGCTCCTTGCTTCCTGTTGTTACCAGAATATTTCCTTCTGTTTTTTCCAGATACTTTATCGCTTCATCCATATTTTCCACACAGATGCTTTCTTTGGTCTCTTCACTTCCCCTGACCAGTCTTAAATACGGAACCTGCATAACCTCGCAGGCACTTTTCAAGTTTTTGGTCACTTCTTTGGCATATGGATGTGTTGCATCGATCACATAATCCGGCTCAAACACCCTCATAAACTCGCCCATCTGCCCACTGTCCATCCGGTCGTGTGTCACCGTTATATTCTTCTCTTCCGGAAGCAGACTCTCCCCATAAGCGGTTGCCACACAGACGTGCAGTCTTACGCCTCTTCTTCCGAGATAAGATGCTAATTTTCTTCCTTCTGTTGTCCCTGCATATAATAGAATCTTTTTGTCTTTCATATACGATATCCCCTTGGTGTAACCATTTTTTCCCGAATTACTTTTGTCTGTTTATTTCCGATAAATACAGTAGAGAACATATCTACTGTTGTCTCTTTTAATTCTTTCAGCGTCAGTGTCTGCATTGTTTCTCCCTCGCGGGCAATGTTTTTCACTATTCCGCAGACGGTATCTTCCGCCTTATATTCCAGCATGATCTCACATGCTTTTGCAAGATAAGTACTGCGTTTCCTGCTGGAGGGATTATAAAGGCAGATCACAAAATCAGCTTTTGCCGCACAGCGAAGCCTTTCTTCGATTAATTCCCACGGTGTCAGAAGATCACTTAAACTGATCAGACTGACATCATGTCCGACTGCTGCTCCAAGTACCGCAGAACCTCCCAGTGCCGCTGTCACTCCCGGGATTACTTCGATCGCGACTTCCGGATATTCCTCACCGATTTCATACATCAGTCCTGCCATTCCGTATATCCCGGCATCTCCGCTGCATACCATTGCCGTTACAGCTCCTTTTGCTGCCTCTTCGAATGCCATCCTGCACCGTGCTGCCTCCTGTCTCATGGACGTTGTCAGATATCTCTTATCCGGAAAATATTCTTTTAATAATTCGATATATACGGTATATCCGACGATCACATCACATTTTTCCAGCGTCCGGACTGCTTTCAACGTCATCTGTTCATATGCCCCCGGTCCCATTCCTATCACATATACCTTATTCAAACTTCACCCTCCAATTATCCCAGGCAAATGCTGCTGTCACACCATTTTCTGCCTGTTTTCTGATCCGCAGTGTACCACCTGTATATACAGCACTTCTTTCACATACATTATCCACTCCGGTAACCTTTTTTACAAATGTAGAAACACTGAATTCTCCTTCTACTTTTTTTAATTCTTCTGCCGGATAAAATTCCGGCTCTATGTTATATTTGTTGCAAAATGTAAGCAATCCCTCTTCGTCTTTTTTTAGATCAATGCTTGCGATCCTGCCAATACTTTTCTTATTAATATGTGATTCTTTCAGTATCTTATCCACCAGCTGTTCTATCTGCTCTGCGGATGTCCCCCGTCTGCAGCCGATTCCCACCGTGATCCGTTGTGGTATCATCCTTAATACATGACTGCTTAATTTTCGTTCATATATCCCGATATAGATATCTGGATTCTCATAGGTTTCCTGTACGATCTTCACTTCTTCCGGCACAGTACCCTCTATCGAATCTCTTCCGCTCTCAATCGCGGCCACGACTGTCTTTCCTTCCAGAATCTTTGCCGAAATTTGCTTTGCCTTCTGCATATCTTCTATATAAAGATGATTCTTTCTGGCAAATACATCTATTGCCCATTTTCCCCGGATATCTGTAGCTGTTGTGATCACAGGCAGTGCTCCTGCCATCTCTGCAATTCTTTCAGCCATCTCATTTGCTCCGCCAATGTGCCCGGACAGGATCGGGATACAATATTGTCCTTTCTCATCCAGTACCAGTACCGCCGGATCTGTTGTCTTTGATCCTATAAAAGATGCGATCAAGCGCACGGCAATCTGTACTGCTCCAATAAAGATCAGTACATCCCGCGTCCGGAACTGTTCACCTGTCCATTCTCTGGCACTGCATTTTACCGCATCCTTGTCCGATTCCAGTTCTTTGCATTTTACCGCCTGCAGCACCTGGTGTCCTTCTTTTTCCAGTTCATGTGCTAAAGATCTCTCCAGTCTTCTTCCATTTCCGGTAAAACTGATCATTGCAATCTTCATCTTATTTTACTCCCTGACGGAACTCGGTGGTGAATTCCGGATCATACAGTTTCGAACGTTCATACGTATGATGTGTCACCACATCTCCAACGATGATCAATGCTGTCTTTGTAATTCCATGTGCTTTCGCAGTCTCTGCCAGTGTACTGACAGTACAGATGTAACTTTCTTCCTCCGGCCATGTTGCCTTGTATACAATTGCTGCCGGCGTATCTTCTTTATAACCGCCTTCTATCAACTGGCCTTCCAGCTTTTCCAGAAGTCCTGTACTTAAGAAAAGTACCATCGTCGCATTATGACTTGCAAACGCTGCAACCTTTTCCTTCGCCGGAACCGGTGTTCTTCCTTCCATACGTGTGATGACAACACTCTGTGACACCTCCGGAAGTGTATATTCCAGATTCAGTGCCGCTGCTGCCCCGCAGAAGGAACTGACACCCGGGCAGGAATCATACGCAATTCCCAGTTCATCCAGATGATCCATCTGTTCCCGGATTGCACCGTACAGACACGGATCACCTGTATGCAGCCGAACCGTCATCTTCTGTTCCCGTTCTGCCTGTTCCATCACTTCCAGAACTTCTTCCAGTGTCATCTTCGCACTGTTATATATCTCGCATGTCTCCTTTGTACTCTTTAACAGCCCCGGATTCACCAGTGATCCCGCATAGATCACCACATCAGCCTGCTCCAGATAACGCTGTCCACGGACCGTGATCAGATCTTCGGCTCCCGGACCTGCTCCCACAAAATGTATCATTTTCCGACTCCTTCCTGTCCTGCAAAGAACCTGCCACCAGCAACTTCTCCTGCATACTCTGGTATCTATTGTATATGTCGTTCTTTTCTGAATCTTTCTATCAGTTCTTCTGCTTTTTCTGTCTTTCCAAGGATTCCGTATACATTGGAAAACGTGACCGCTCCCACCTGTATCTCTCCTTTCCCCCGGTAGTTCAGATATTCCTCCATACGCATCATGATTTTTTCCATAATGCGTGTTCGTTCTTCCTCGCTGCATTTCTCCAATGCATCATCCGTCGTCACACAGTCAAGAAATTCGACTGCCTTCCCTCCGGCAATTCCCGCTCTCAATGCGGCCGTGGCGAATAAATCCATCCGACAGTCTGCCCATCTGGAATGGGTATTCATGATTCCGCCGGATACCTTGATCAGTTTCCCGATATGTCCGACCAGCAGGACACCTTTACAATCCTGTTCTACCGCCATATCTATGGTCTGACCAATATAGTTACTACATTTTACCACATCATTTTCTTCTATACTATACTGTTCTTTCAGAAAATCCAATCCGTAATTACCCGGTGCAATGATCAGATACCTGTACTTTTCTGCAAGGCATACCTTCATCTCTACTTCAATGGTATCGATCAGCGCCTGTTCACTCATCGGATTCACAATACCGGTTGTCCCAAGTATTGAAAGTCCTCCTTCTATTCCAAGTCTTGGATTAAATGTTTCTTTTGCCAGTCTTGCCCCTTCCGGAATCGAAATCTCTACATCAATTCCACCGGTATAGCCAACCTCTTCACAGGCTTCTTCTACTTCTTTTCTTATCATCTGCCTTGGCACACGGTTAATTGCGGCTTCTCCCACTGGCTGATTCAGTCCGGGCCTGGTCACTCTTCCTACCCCGATCCCGCCATCAATATGAATCTGTCCTGTTTCAGAAAGCCTTACCTGACTGTAAACCAGTACTCCATTCGTGATATCCGGATCATCTCCGCTGTTTTTTTTGACCGCACAGGATACCATATCCGGCAATTCCCTGTCTGTATATTTTCTCTGTATATCCGTGATATCCAGCTGCAGCTTTTCTCCCTGCGGCAGTTCTACCGACACCTGCTCTACTTTTTCACCTGTAAAAAGCATCTGCATTGCTGCCCTCGTTGCAGCCTGTGCACAGGTTCCGGTTGTATACCCTTTTACTAATTCTTTTTTCGGCATATGGACTCCTTTCCATCAGGGAGCGAGGTTTTGGCTTTTTTAATATCCCCTGACGCAAAAATGGAGGACTGCAGTTTTCTACATTCCTCCACCAATTTTAGCGTTTTCATACTTACATGTCAAATTATCTGTATGACGGTTCTCCACTTATTCGTTACCATTTTTGTTCTTACATTCTTGTTCCCATGCTTTGATTTCACCGCATGCAATCTTCATTCCCGAATCTCCGGACGGCTGGGTCTTGAAGTCATCCGGCATCTCATGAAGTACGATCGTCCTGCCGACAACATCCATTGGATAGAATCTTCCGGTATAAATCTCCATCCATGCAGTTCCATCATTACTTAATACCGGCGGCAGATCTCCTGCATGTCTGGGATGTTCTTCTTTTTCCGGATTATAGTGTCCTTTTGTATCTGCAAATGGATCTTCTGCATCTCCTGTACATGCATTTCCTTCATGAATATGAAATCCAAAAAATCCTCCGTATTTCTTCTCCAGTTCCTCCGGGATTCCCATCAGCTCTCCTAAAAGAACTGTGCCATTATACACTTCATAGAGATATACATTTCCACGAATATCCGGGTATTCTTTGCTCCCTTTTATCCTGGCATAGGCCTGCGGAAGTCCCTGGATTGCTTTATAGATCATATTATCACGCTCCTTCGCATTTATGGTATGCAAAAGAGCGTAAATGTGTGCGTCTTTTTTCTAGTTAATTCATCATCGTGGCTTACCCCGGTCCATGAGAAAGACTTGGTACTCTGTTTGTTGCTGGATGTCACGATGCAGATGTTCTAAGGCAGTCCGCCTTCCCTAAGAGCGAAAGGGCCTCCGCTCAAAACTCGGCATTCGCCTCAAACAGTTCGCTCCGTCCCTTTAACGGGAAGTCGAACTACCTAAGAACATCTACACATCGTGCCAAAATACGCATCAAACAGAGTACCAAGTCTTTCTCATGTCGTGATTGGCCAATGATAATGAATTCAATAGAGGGCTGTAACCGTTGTGTGTAGCCGGAAAGTTATGGTGAATTCTTTGATTTTCCGGATTTTGCGTACACTTCCGTTATCACAACGGTTATGGTTCCGCTGTTGAATCATTGCAGCATGCGATAACGTGAGGAAGAAAAGTAAGATAGCCTAGTTGCGTGCATATGAGATCAGCACGCAACTAGGCTATCTTACTTTTCTTCCGGCCGGGTATCAGCCGCTTTATGCATTAAATCAGCAACTCTACTGAATAAACATCGCATCCCCGAATGAGAAGAACCGGTATCTCTCCTTCACAGCCTCTTCATAAGCTGCAAGCACGTGCTCTCTTCCTGCCAGTGCAGATACCAGCATGATCAGTGTCGATTCCGGAAGATGGAAATTGGTGATCAGACAATCCAGTACTTTGAATTTATAGCCCGGATAAATGAATATCTGTGTCCATCCACTCTTAGCCTCCAGATGTCCATTCTCATCTGCTGCCGATTCTACCGTTCTGCAGCTTGTCGTTCCGACGCAGATAACACGGTGTCCAGTCTCTTTTGCACGGTTGATCTTCTCAGCCGCTTCTTCATCGATCATGAAGAATTCCGAATGCATATGATGCTCGGTAATCTCATCCACTTTTACCGGACGGAATGTTCCAAGCCCCACATGAAGTGTAACTCTCGCAATATCCACACCTTTTGCCTTAATCTCTTCCAGAAGTTCCGGTGTAAAATGCAGTCCTGCCGTCGGTGCTGCTGCCGAACCTGTGTGAGTTGCATATACCGTCTGGTAACGGTTCTTATCCTCCAGCTGGTGTGTGATATATGGAGGCAGCGGCATCTGGCCAAGCTGGTCTAAGATTTCTTCAAAAATTCCGTCGAAATCGAATTTGATCAGACGGTTTCCTTCTTCTACCACATCAATGACTTCTCCCATCAGAAGGCCATCACCGAAACTGATCTTTGCTCCGACTTTTGCTTTCTTACCTGGTTTTACCAGCGTCTCCCATACGTTATTTTCTTTTCTCTTCAATAATAATACTTCGATTTTGGCATTGGTCTCTACTTTGGAACCAATCAGTCTTGCCGGAATAACCTTTGTATCATTGATTACCAGACAGTCTCCCTCATGCAGATACTCTGTGATTTCTTTAAATACATGATGGGAAAAAGCCCCGGTCTCCTTGTCAAGGACAAGAAGTCTGGAGCTCGAACGATCCTCAAGCGGATCCTGTGCAATCAGTTCTTCCGGCAATTCATAATAAAAATCCTGACGTTTCATAATTATGAATTCCTTTCCCTTTTATTCTTTACGTATCTTTTTCTGATATGTTTTCATTTACAGTTGCATTTGAAGCTATTTCTTTTTCTGATTTATTTTCTACCAGACGATAGCCATTATACACTGGTTTTCCCAGTTTCTCAACTACAGAACTCTGTGTATTTTCTGTTTTTTTCAATTCCCGTATCCCAGACTCTTTCATTTGGACATTTTCCTGCGTTTTTGACAGCTCACCCTCTGATGTCTGCGGTTTCTGCTCTTCTACATTTGGCTTTTCACATTCTGGTACAACTGTTCCCGGTTGCGCCATCCATGCTTTTATCTTCTTCTGATAGACCACTCTGGTATCACAAAGCAAGTCATGAAATCCACGTTTTTCCGAATCAATTCCTGCAACAATATAACCGATATTCACCGGAAGGCTACATAAGAATCTTCCAACCGTCTCGCGGTACACCACATTGAACAGTGTCAGCTTCTCTTCCGGATTTTTTGAAACTACCCGGAGATTCATCGCTTTCTTTCCAAGTGTCGTTCCTGTCAGATAGGTAAATGCAATAAAATACAACACTTTCAGAGCATACAGTACGATATCTTTCAACGAATAATGAAACAGGATATCCGTTCCCGTTATCGCACCGCCGCCAGCCAGTGAGATACCTGCAAATATCAGCCGCACGATCAGAAGGCCTGCAAATACTACCACACTGTCAATCATATAAGCCGCCATCCGCACCCAGAACCCTGCATACTCCAGATTCCCACTGGCACAGCAACTGTTCTGTCTGGCTAACTTCTCCTGATTATCGTAACTGTTCTGCATAGTACATCGGCACCCCGCTTTCTACACTTTTGGCGGTTTCCGTCAGAACCTGCGCTTCTGACTTCGGAACTAATGATTCTGCTTTGGAAAACAGCGACTGCAAAAGTCCTTCATCTGATTCCATCTCATAAAATGTAGATGTTCCAAGTTTTTTGCTCATCGCATCTTTCATATCCGGATACAGACTGATCTCATCGATCAGACCGTTGTTCTTCGCCTGCTTTGCAGTATAAGTTCTTCCGTCTGCCAGTTTCTTTACATCCTCCACTGACATATCACGGCCGTCTGCCACGATATTCACGAATTCCTCATAAGCTTCATTGATCTGATCCTGATAAATAGCAATCTGCTCGTCCGTAAATTTGCTGCTGTCCTTATTCTTTCCGCTCGTGATACTTACATAACGGATTCCAAGCTTTTTATACAGCCCGGACATATCATATCCTGACATGATCACACCGATGGAACCGGTCGTTGTATTCGAATTTGCATAGATTTTATCCGATGCCATAGACACCATATATCCACCGGATGCCGCATAATGTGCCATATAATCCCAGATCGGACGTTTTGTTGTCTCTTTATATTCTTTCAGTTTCTGATACAGTTCTTCGGATTCATAGACAGTTCCTCCCGGAGAATCTACATACAGAAGAATTCCTTTATTGTTAGAATCATCCATCAATTCATCGATATAATTCATCGTTGAATCATGCTGATATCCGCTGGATGCCTCTAGTATACTGCTTCCACTCTGTTCCTGGATCGTACCTTCTACTCTTACGATTGCAATATAATCTTCAGACGGTGGATTAAACTGATACGAACCTCCGAGATTAATTATATCATCTGCACTGCTCTGAAGCAGATTTTTTGAAATTGTATTGGTAAATACGCTGGCAGCACTGACTCCAACGAACAGTGCTGCCGCTACTACCAGACCTATGATCTGTTTTTTCTTCATACGTAACCCTCTTGCTCTTTTTACCGAGCTTTTATCTGATATGAATGAATGTTTTTTTATTTACGAAGTTCGATTCCCATACCCTCGAGTGCCTTTAAGATACGGTCCATAGCTGCAGATACATCTGCATCTTCCAGAGTCTTATCCTTTGCACGGAATACGATAGAATATGCAACAGATTTGAATCCTGTTTTAATCTGAGCACCTTCGTAAATATCGAACAGTGAATAGCTTTCCAGATATTCACCGCCCTTGCTTTCGATCACATCTTCAATCTGTCCTACCAGAATCTCTTTTGGCATTACCATACTGATGTCACGTGTCACTGCAGGGAATTTTGCAATTCCTGTATATTTACGATCAAATGTTGCTCTTGCTACGATCTCTGGCATATCGATTACTGCAATGTAGGCTCTTGTTCCGATTCCATAGTTATCTGCAACTTCCGGATGTACTTCTCCAAGATATCCGACTACTACACCATCATAAATGATGTTTGCCTGACGTCCCGGGTGAAGGAATGATTTTCCTGCATTCGGATCGTATTTTTCTTTCTTATGAAGTCCTACTTTATCGAAGAACTCTTCTACGACACCCTTCATAGTGAAGAAGTCGCCTTCGCCATACATACCAAGTGTGAACTGTACTCTTTCATCCGGCAGTTCTGTAAGTGGAAGTGCCTTTGGAAGATAAATGTTAGCCAGTTCGTATAATTTTACGTCTTTATTTCTTCTGTTATAGTTTGTTGCAAGTGATGTCAGCATACCATTCAAAGAAGATGTACGCATGATACTATAATCTTCTCCCAGTGGGTTCATGATCGGAATAGCCTTACGAAGATCAGAATCTTCCGGAATCAGAAGCTTGTCAAATACCTTCGGGCTTTCGAATGAATATGTCATTCCCTGGCTGAATCCGCAGAACTCAGCGATATCACGTGCAACCTGCTCTACTCTTAACTTGAATGATAATTTTCCTGTTGTAGCTTCTCCACTTGGAAGTGTGGTCGGAATGTTATCATATCCGTAGAATCTTGCAACCTCTTCCGCAAGGTCGGCGATGCGGAATAAGTCATGACGGAAAGTAGGTGCGATGACTTCGCTTGTCTCTTCATCGAATTCCAGATCGATCTTCTTGAAGTATCCGATCATTTCTTCTTTAGAAATGTCTGTTCCAAGCAGCTTGTTGATCTTTTCCGCATCAAATGGTACTCTTACAGGCTCTTTCTTCTTGCTGTATACATCAACCATTCCTCCGACAACTTCACCGGCTCCCATCTCTTCGATCAGCTGGCATGCACGGTCAATGGCTGCCTCTGCATTATTTGGATCCAGACCCTTCTCGAATTTACCGGATGCATCGGTACGAAGTCCGATCTTCTTGCTTGATTTACGGATGTTGGTTCCATCAAAGCAAGCTGCTTCGAATAACATTGTCTGAACATCGTCTGTGATCATAGAGTTTTCTCCACCCATGATACCTGCGATACCGATGGATTTCTTACCGTCACAGATCATCAGTACAGATTCATCCATCTCTCTTTCCTGTCCGTCAAGAGTTGTGAATTTCTCACCTTTTTCTGCAGTACGCACTACAATTTCTTTTCCTTCGATCGTATCAAGGTCATATGCATGCATTGGCTGTCCGTATTCTTCCATTACATAATTTGTAATATCAACCAGGTTGTTGATCGGGCGGATTCCTACAGAAGCCAGACGTCTCTGCATCCATTTTGGAGATGGTCCGATCTTAATGTTCTTTACGATTCTTGCACAATATCTTGGGCAAAGTTCCGGATTCTTAACGGTTACTTTGATATAATCTGCTGCATTCTCATCATTTCCTGTTGGTGTGACAACAGGTGGATAGAACGCTTTATTAAATGTAGCTGCTGCCTCTCTTGCAATACCTACAACACTGAAGCAATCTACACGGTTAGATGTGATCTCATATTCTACAACGACATCATCGAGGCCAAGTGATTTGATCGCACTCTCGCCTACAACGGCATCATCATCAAAAATATAAATTCCGTATTCCGGAGCCTCCGGATACATATCTCTGTTAGAGCCAAGTTCTTCGATGGAACACATCATACCATCACTTTCAACACCACGGAGTTTTCCCTTTTTGATCTTGATTCCGCCTGCTACACGCTGTCCAGGCTCATGTCCGCCTGCTACACGTCCGCCTGCTAATACAACCGGTACCTTGTCTCCCTCTTTTACATTCGGAGCGCCTGTTACGATCTGAATCGTCTCTGTTCCGACATTTACCTGGCAGATGATCAGTTTATCTGCATCCGGGTGTTTCTCAATCTTGTCGATCTGTCCGATCACGATCTTATCAAGATCTGCATCTAATTTCTCATAACCTTCGACTTTTGTACCAGACAAAGTCATTGCATCTGTATATTCCTGAGCTGTTACATCAAGATCCGGAACATACGCTTTTATCCATGATAATGAAGTATTCATTTATAAATCTCCTTTTCGTATTATTACTTGTGCTCGCTAGAACTGTTTTAAGAATCTGATATCATTTTCGTATAACAGTCTCATATCATCGATCTCGTACTTCAGAAGTGCGATACGTTCCAGTCCTACACCAAATGCGAATCCCGTATATTCTTCCGGATCAATTCCGCACATTTCCAGTACGTGTGGATGTACCATACCACATCCGAGGATCTCGATCCATCCGGATCCTTTACAGAAACGGCATCCTTTTCCACCGCATTTGAAGCAGCTTACATCCATCTCGGCACTTGGCTCTGTGAATGGGAAATGATGTGGTCTGAATTTTGTCTTTGTGTCTTCTCCGAATAATTCTTTTGCAAATACTTCCAGTGTTCCCTTTAAGTCAGCAAATGAAATATTCTTGTCGATGATCAGTCCTTCGATCTGATGGAAAGAAGGTGAATGTGTTGCATCTACTTCGTCTGAACGGAATACACGTCCCGGTGACAGGATACAGATTGGAAGCTTGCCCTGCTCCATAATACGTGCCTGTACAGGAGATGTCTGTGTCCTGAGCACGATGTCTTTATTAATATAGAATGTGTCCTGCTCATCCTTTGCCGGATGTCCATCCGGGATGTTCAGTTTACGGAAGTTGTACTCATCATACTCGATCTCAGGTCCTTCTACGACTTCGTATCCCATACCTGTAAATACACGCTCTACTTCTTCCAGTGCGATTGTATTCGGATGACGGTGTCCGACGCAGTTTTTCTTAGCCGGAAGTGTTACATCGATCACTTCTTTTTTCAGCTTTTCTGCACGGATTGCTTTTTCCATCTTTTCTTTATTTTCTTCCAAAACAGCTTCGATCGCTGCTCTTGTCTCATTTACCATCTGTCCAACCTTCGGTCTGTCCTCCGGTGCAACGTCTTTCATACCTTTTAATACAGCGGTAAGTTCACCTTTTTTACCAAGGAACTTTACACGCACATCATTCAGTTTTTCAGGCATATCGGCAGCTTCAATTGCTTTCAATGCTTCCTCTTTGATGTTCTGCAGTTTTTCTTTCATCATTTTCTTCCTTTCTTCGCATATCTTTATGTCAGCGTATGCTTTTGGGTATGCAAGAGAACCTGCCACTGGCAGCTTCTCTTGCATGCTTTGGCATAAAAAAAGCCCCGCCCCAAAAGGGACGAGACATATAACCCGTGGTACCACCCTGATTCCCGCAAAATATTTTTGCGGACACTCATTACTGCGTAACGTGCATCATACGGCATTCTCTACTTTTATTTCAAGAACACAGCTCGCGCGGGAAATTCATTCACCATCTGAACCCAAGGGAACTTTCAGCCTGTCGATTCCCTCTCTCTAGCGGAAAATGGCTCACTACTTACACGGTCATTGCCTTTATCTCATAATACTTAATTATTGTATCACATGAACAGAAGTTGTCAAGTCAGAAATTCTACTCCTGCTCCATATCCCGCAGGATCACATTCACTTCCCCGCCAAGCAGCAAAATATACATACAGAAGTACAGCCAAAGCATGATCAGTACAATTGTCGTCAAACTTCCATACATAGATGAAAATCCCTTAAAAATATCTAGATAGACCGAGAAGATCCATGATACGATCATCCATCCGACTGCTGAAAATGCCGCACCCATCAACTGAACTTTCAACTGTACAATGTGGTTCGGCAAAAATTTATAGATCATCATTGTAAACACAAACAGCAATACCGGTGTAATGATTCCACGTATCTGCATAATCTGATCCACAAAGCGTTCCATAAGCGGATAATGTTCCGTTACAAACAGATTCAATGTATTACCAAATACTGATAACACCAGCAGAAAGATAATTACAATAATAAACGCAACTGTATAAAACGTTGCGCGTATTCTTAAAATAATATAATTACGTGTCTCCTTACAGTCGTAAACGCAATTCAGACCTGTCGTCAGTGCCAGTACACCTTTCCCGGCCGACCAGAGTGCAACGATAATGGTCAGTGAAATGATACCGCCGGACTGATTATATACCTGATTCACAATGGATGTGATCAGGCTGTCTACTGATTTTGGAAACACCTGAAGGACAGCCGTCATAACGTCTGCCTTCGTAACCGGCGTATACTGTACCAGTGTGATCAACAGTAATATGATCGGAATCAGACTGAGCATGAAGAAATACGCTGCCTGTGCAGCATAGGCACCTACATGATCTTTCCCGACTTGTTCGGTTATTTCCATTACTTTATCATATAGAAACTTAACTTTTTTCATCTTTTTCTCCCAAAATATTCGTCTCTATATTCTACCCGATTTTCTTTCGTTTGTCTATTAGAAATCATTCCGTTTCCAGGTGTGTTTTTCTCAACTATTCTTCCATTGATTATACTTATTTTTCAATTGTTGTTCCTGGATAGAACATTTGTAATATTTCCTGATAATTCTTCCCTTTTTTCGCCATTTCATTTGCTCCATTCTGGCTCATACCAATGCCATGACCGTATCCGCCGCCTATGATTTTGAATATATTACCAGCCTTTTTCACTTTAAAAAATGCGCTTGGAAGCAGCGTACCACTTTGGGCAACCGTACCATCCTGTTTCTTTATTTCATATCCATTTCCCCCCAGCGCCTTTCGTATCTTATTCTCTGTATCAACTGTAATACTTCCCTTATCACCGACAGCTTTTATCTGCAGCGCGACACCTCCCGGTCCTGTTTTCGTTACTTCTAATGACTGTACCGTCCCGATATTCTTTTTTACATTCTCCGCCAAAAGTGTACTCAATATATCCTGATCTATATCAGCTTCCCACCGGTACCATGGAAGTGATTTTTCATAATCTCCATTCTTATCTTTTACTTCTACCGACTGAAGATATCCATTACTTTCATTTTCACTCGTTCCCCAGGCTTTCATGGTTGTTGTCTTTCCGCAAGATGTTGAATAATAATACGTTGTTACAATATTACCTTTATATTTTAACACCTCGCTGGCAGTTTCCCTTACCGCTTCTGTGGATGCATCCTGCTTTGCCGAATTATTATATACCTGATAATCTGTGCTGTCATTGACATGCGCCTGATATTCCGGATAAGCATAGTCTTCCATCTGGCGTTCCGCGTAATTTCTTGCGCAGACTGCCTGTGCCTTTAAGGCTTCTTTCTGATAGGATGCCGGCATTTCACTGGGAACAACTTTGCATAGATAACTTTCCACCGGAAGTTCATTGATAATTACTATTCCTTCTGATGTTGCATAAAGATCCAGTATTCCGGCATAAGAAGGATTTCCATAGCCTCTCCTGATGCTGCTGACAACCATCTCTCCCCCATCTTTTGCTGTTACTCTGATTTTTCCATTCTGAAATCCGAAATCTTCCTTTGTGATCGTTATTTTCTCATTTTCTGCAGTCTCTTCCCTGGTACCAGTTTTTTCTATTATAAGACCTCCCGTTGCACTGACCTTTAATTCTTTATGTACAATCTGTTTATATCCATCGGTCATGATCAATATCCTGATATTTTTCTGTGCTGCCTCCGTACTCTCTGATTTTTTCTGGTCTTTCTTTTTATCATTTTTCTTTTCAGATACAGATTTCAGTAATTCTTCCCATCTGCTCTGAATAGATATTTCAGAATGCGTTTGCTCTTTTCCCACAGCACTTTCTTCTATGCCTGCTTTCAAGCCTCCGATCACACACAATAACAGTAAAATCCATGCTATATAGATACTGTAATGCTTTTTATTCCGTCTCCGCAATTTTCTTTCCTTTCTTCCCGCCCTTTATACCCGAAAAAAGACAGCCGTAAAAACGACTGTCTTTTATCTTTTGTATATTCCCCAAAATGCCGGTTCCTGTATTCTGACTCCTAGCACCCAGCTAGGTGGGTATCCGCATCTGCTTTTCTGCCTTCCACTGCAAAATCGATGGCCTGACATATTACAGAGATGTAAGACTCCCGTTTAAAGTATTGTAGGTTCAAAACTACAGGAGTGTCGAACATTCCAGGTTTCCACTGCACTTATTATAACCCATTTACATGGATTTTACAACCCTATAACATTATCCGATTTTAATCAGATTCATTAGTGGATCTTATAACTGTGGTCCTGCTGAAACTAAAGCTTTACCTGCTTCATTTCCTTCATATTTAGCAAAGTTCTTGATGAATCTTGCAGCAAGATCTTTTGCCTTTTCTTCCCACTCAGATGCATCTGCATATGTGTCACGAGGATCAAGGATTCCTGTATCAACACCTGTAAGTTCTGTAGGTACTTCAAAGTTGAAGTATGGGATTGTCTTTGTTGGAGCATTCTTGATATCTCCGTTCAGGATAGCATCGATGATTCCACGAGTATCTTTGATAGAGATACGTTTTCCTGTTCCGTTCCATCCTGTGTTAACAAGATAAGCTTTTGCACCGCTCTTCTCCATCTTCTTAACAAGTTCCTCTGCATATTTTGTAGGATGCAGTTCCAGGAATGCCTGTCCGAAGCAAGCTGAGAATGTTGGTGTAGGTTCTGTGATTCCACGCTCTGTACCAGCAAGTTTTGCTGTAAATCCTGACAGGAAGTAGTACTGTGTCTGCTCTGGTGTCAGTACAGATACCGGAGGAAGTACTCCAAATGCATCAGCAGAAAGGAAGATTACATTCTTAGCTGCAGGTGCTGAAGATACCGGACGTACAATATTTTCAATATGATTGATTGGGTAAGATACACGTGTATTCTCTGTTACACTCTTATCTGCGAAATCAATCTTTCCATTCTCATCAAGTGTTACGTTCTCAAGAAGAGCGTTACGTTTGATTGCGTTGTAGATATCTGGCTCAGATTCTTTGTCAAGGTTGATAACCTTAGCGTAGCATCCACCTTCAAAGTTGAATACTCCGTTGTCATCCCATCCGTGCTCATCATCACCGATCAGGAGACGCTTAGGATCTGTAGAAAGTGTTGTCTTTCCTGTTCCTGAAAGTCCGAAGAAGATTGCTGTATTCTCTCCGTTCAGGTCTGTGTTAGCTGAGCAGTGCATAGAAGCCATTCCCTTAAGTGGGAGGAAGTAGTTCATCATAGAGAACATACCTTTCTTCATCTCTCCGCCGTACCATGTATTCACGATAACCTGCTCTTTGCTTGTGATGTTGAACATTACTGCTGTCTCTGAGTTCAGTCCTAATTCTTTGTAATTTTCAACTTTTGCTTTAGAAGCATTGTATACTACGAAGTCTGGCTCAAAGTTTTCAAGCTCTTCTTCTGAAGGTTTGATGAACATATTTGTTACGAAATGAGCCTGCCATGCAACTTCTACGATGAAACGGATTGCCATACGTGTATCTTTGTTTGCTCCGCAGAATGCATCTACAACATAAAGTTTTTTGTTAGAAAGTTCTTTGATCGCAATATCTTTTACTGCTTTCCAAGCTTCCTGTGTTGCAGGATGGTTATCATTCTTATATTCATCAGATGTCCACCATACAGTATCTTTTGAATTCTCATCAACTACGATGAACTTATCTTTTGGAGAACGTCCAGTGTAGATACCTGTCATTACATTGACTGCACCAAGTTCACTTTCCTGTCCTTTTTCAAAACCTTCGAGTTCTGGTTTTGTCTCTTCCTCAAATAATAATTCATAAGAAGGATTGTGTACGATTTCTGTCGTTCCTGAAATGCCATACTTGCTTAAATCGATTTTAGCCATCTTCATTTAACCTCTTTTCTTTTATTTGCTGCTGCATATTTATAAATTCTAGTCTTGTTATATTCTCCCACAACAGCATTTGTTTTATTATTGCATTTTTCTACGCAAAAGTCAATACTTTAACAATCTTTTCACAATGTGTTTTTGCAAGTTCTTTCTCTAAAACTTTTATTTTTTATTCTATTTTTTGTTTTAAAAGCGCAAAATGCAAGATTTCACATGGAATCTTGCATTTTGTGTATTTTTATCAATACAGAAAATATATTTATCATTTTGTAAACGTTCTATACTTCCAGAATATTCTTCACTGTATCTTTCATCTTATCAGCATCACATTCCAGATCATGCAGAATATTTGCATTCAGGATATCTTTGATCGCCTGCGGCATCTCACGTCCTGATGTTTCTTCCAGAACCTTCAGAAGACTGAACTCATCCTGATCTGCATACTTCGGATCAATTGCACTCATGACACTCTTCACGAATTTATATGGACTTGCTGTTGATGCAATCACGCATTTCTTATTGTCTCCACTGTTCTTCTGATAACATTCACACACATAAGATGCTACACTTGTATGTGTATCCATCACGTACCCTGTCTTATCATATACTTTCTTGATATTCTGCGCACACTCTTCTTCTGTCGCATATCCAGCTGCGAAATCATCAAGACGTGCCTTCATATCTTCTGTAATTGTATATTTTCCTGTGGATTTTAATGCTTCCATCATATCTTTTGTCTTCTGGTCATCATCTCCGCTGATCCGATAAAGCAGACGTTCCAGGTTGCTTGAAATCAGGATATCCATAGATGGTGATGTCGTGAGGATAAACTCACGGTTTCTGTCATAATCACCTGTCTGGAAGAAGTCGAATAACACTTTATTGTCATTCGATGCACATACTAGTTTATCGATTGGGACTCCCATCTGTTTTGCATAGTATGCAGCCAGGATATTACCAAAGTTACCGGTCGGAACTACCACATTGATCTTCTCACCGTCTTTGATCTCTTCATTTTCCAGAAGTTTGGCATATGCATTGACATAATATACCACCTGTGGAACCAGACGTCCGATATTGATCGAGTTGGCTGATGAGAACTGATAACCTTTCTTTGCAAGTTCTTCTGCAAGTTCTTTATCCTCGAACATGGCTTTTACACCACTCTGGGCATTATCGAAATTGCCATGGATCGCTACTACATTTACATTTTCGCCTCTCTGTGTCACCATCTGAAGTTCCTGCACTTTGCTGACTCCGTTCTTAGGATAGAATACGATGATCCTTGTTCCTTCCACATCTGCAAATCCCGCAAGTGCAGCTTTTCCTGTATCTCCGGATGTAGCAGTCAGGATTACGATTTCATTCTTTACATCATTCTTCTTTGCTGAAGTCGTCATCAGATGTGGCAGAATAGATAACGCCATATCTTTGAACGCGATCGTTGCACCATGGAATAATTCCATATAATAAGTATCATCTACTTTTACAAGCGGTGCGATCTCTTCTGTGTCAAATTTGCTGTCATAAGCTTTATCGATACAGCTTTTCAGTTCTTCTTCCGTAAAATCTGTCAGGAACTGTTTCATTACGAGATATGCGATCTCCTGATATGTCTTTCCTTTCAGATCCGACATTGATACATCCAGTTTCGGAAGTTCTGATGGTACAAAAAGTCCTCCGTCCGGGGCAAGTCCCTTCAGAATTGCTTCAGATGCTGTTACTTTCAGATTCGAATTTCTTGTACTTTTGTAATATAAACCCATGCCAATGCTCTCCTTATATGATTACTTTCTCTTGCTGTTTGTATATTTTACAAGTCCGCCTGCAGCGATCAGTTTCTGCATGAATTCAGGGAAAGGCTGTCCCTGGAATTCCGTACCTTTTGTTCTGTCGTAAATCTTACCGCTGTCAAAGTCGATTTCTACTTCATCACCTGCTTCGATCGCTTTTGCCGCTTCCGGACACTCAATGATCGGAAGTCCGATATTGATCGCATTACGATAGAAGATTCTTGCAAACGTCTCTGCGATAACGCAGCTGACACCTGCTGTCTTAAGACATAACGGCGCATGTTCTCTTGAAGAACCGCATCCAAAGTTCTTATTGGCAACAATAATGTCTCCAGGCTGTACTTTATTTACAAATTCAGGGTCGATATCTGCCATTGCATGGCTTGCAAGTTCCTGTGCATCGAAGGAATTCAGATATCTTGCAGGAATGATTACGTCTGTATCTACGTTATCTCCGTATTTAAAAACATGTCCTAAAGCTTTCATTATTTGTCACCTACTTTCTCTGGGTTAGCGATATATCCTGCGATCGCACTTGCTGCTGCTACTTCCGGTGATGCCAGATAAATCAGGGAATCTACATGCCCCATTCTTCCTACGAAGTTACGGTTTGTTGTAGATACACATTTTTCTCCTGCTGCCATAACACCCATATGTCCGCCCATACATGGACCACAGCTTGGTGTGTTGACTGCACATCCTGCGTCTACGAAGATTTCCAGAAGGCCTTCTCTGATACACTGTTTGTAGATCTTCTGTGTTGCCGGAACGACCATAACACGTACATCCGGATGAACGGTATGTCCCTGAAGAATGGCAGCTGCTTTTCTCATATCTTCCATTCTTCCGTTTGTACAGGATCCGATCACAACCTGATCGATCTTGATCGGTTCCATTGCTTCGATCTCGTCAATCGTCTTCGCATTGCCCGGAAGATGCGGGAATGCTACTGTTGGACGGACTTCGGAAAGATCGATCTCTACAACGCTTTCATATTCTGCGTCCTCATCTGCTTCGTACACTTTATATTCTTTCTTTGTATGTTCTTTTAAGTATTCTTCTGTCTTTTCATCTACCGGGAATATTCCGTTCTTGGCTCCGGCTTCGATTGCCATGTTTGCCATTGTGAATCTGTCTGCCATAGAAAGATTCTTGATTCCGTCTCCGGTAAATTCCATGGATTTGTAAAGAGCTCCGTCCACACCGATCTTACCGATGATATGGATGATGATATCTTTACCACTTACATATTTGCCAGGCTTTCCTGTCAGTACGAACTTGATTGCACTCGGAACTTTGAACCACAGTTCTCCCATTGCCATACCTGTTGCAATATCGGTTGTTCCGACACCTGTTGAGAATGCACCCAACGCACCATATGTACAGGTATGGGAATCTGCACCAATGATACATTCCCCTGCTGCAACAACTCCGGCCTCCGGAAGGATTGCATGTTCTACTCCTGATTTTCCCTGTTCAAAATACCAGCTAAGTCCCTGATCCTTTGCAAATTCACGGATCGATTTTGAGTTCTCTGCTGATTTGATATCTTTATTCGGTGTAAAGTGGTCTGGTACCAGTACCACCTTGTCTTTGTCAAATACTTTGTCTGCCATCTGTCTGAAGATTGGCAGAGCCATAGGACCTGTGATGTCATTTGCCATAACTACATCTAACTTTGCTTCTATTAACTGACCGGCTGTCACGCTGTCAAGACCTGCATGAGCTGCCAGTATCTTCTGTGTCATCGTCATTCCCATAACGAACCTGTACCTCCTTGATCTCTCATAGTTTTATACTGTATTTTAGCACAGTAAAAAAGGGCATGCAAGAAATTATAAATTTTAGTGCATAATTTTTCACTTCTGTTTCTTGATATTATGCAGGTATGGGATCTCAATCGGATCGATTGGAGTAGCCGGATTTTCAATTTTTCCCTTCAGAGTTCTTTTGTGTTTCTTAAGGAGCGCACCACCTTTGTTGTAGAACCAGAAAGAATATGTCAGAATTTTATGGGCCGGTCCCATCTTGTCTTTTGCCGTCTTTCCATAGAGTACTCCGCCTGCTTCAATCGCAGCTTTACTCCGTATCAATGCGATCAGTTCTGTCTCACAGGTAACTCTTTCCGGAAGAATCGTATAGCCTGTCCCGATGCAGTCCGGTCTGTGTGCATCGCTTCCCCCTATTCCCGGCTTTTTATATTTTTCCGCAAGCTTTCTTGCACCTTCGTTCGATTCTGCAGATTCACATGCATTAAAAGCCTCTATAAAGTCAAATCGCTTGATCAGTTCCGGTGACTTATAGAATCTGCTGGTATTCGTAAAGCTCAGGTACTTTTCTCCGCATGGATGTGCAGGTCCTAAGATTCCACCATGTCTGTGCACAAAGTCGATCAGCACAGACACCGGAAGTCCCTTCACTTCCAGGAGACGCATCTTAACACCTTCCGGCATGATACAGATAATATGACCTGCATCCAGTGTATCGTATTCGATTCCCTTCAGAACTACGAAGTCTTCATGTACCTTTCCTTTCATGTGATATTTCCAGTGACGATAGCCATGATAAGTGTCATGATCCGTGATCAGCATTCCGTCAAATCCTTTTTCTTTCAAGGTTGTGATGTATTCATCCAAGCTTACCCGGCTGTCCACTGAGCCTTCCCGCACATGGCAATGCATATCTATCTTCATAAGTAAGCCTCCTTAACTTTATTCTTAATAGTATTATATCACATCCCTCTTAAATTACAACGAAACTGCTTCCCGGCTTTCTTATATCTTTCTTAATCTGATCTGTCAAAATAATACATCCTGCCTGTAGGTAACAGTTTCTATTGCATATTTCGGTATAAAAAATACCTGATGCAGTTTTTAATTTTCTGCACCAGGTGTTTTTCTTATCACATTCGTATATAGAAATTACTGTCTGTGTCGGATTTTCTTCATTAATCAATATCGTCAGGATGAAAAACTACAACATCTGAATCATCTGTTTCAAAAATCTCCACATCATCTTCATCCAGAAATCCGTCTTCCGGCTCATCCGTTTTTTCAACTGTCACAACATCTTCATCGTCGTCCAGATTATCTTCATCTGGCTTCGTATCATCCAGATCAAATATTTCTGTCACAGTCTCTTCCTTATCTGTATCTTCAGCATTATCCGTTTTTTCTTTATCCCCGGCTGCTTCCATACTTTCTTCCGGCTCTCCATCATCTAAAAGCATTCTTGCTTTTTCAACCTCAGACTCCATAGATACCTGTTCTTTGATCTTCTTTGAGAATATCTTTTCTTTCTTTCCAATCTTTCTGGACTGCATCATCGTCTGAACTACAATTCCGATCACTGCGATTGCTGCACTCATCACATATCCGATCCAGCCAATCTTCGTCATTCCACACACAAACGGTAATGCCATTCCAGCCTCTACACCGCCCATAATGCCAGTCACAAATATAACAAAAAACTCAGCAAAAATTACCGTAAGTATCGCAACGATCAGAGCGATAACCGCACAAATAGCAAGTACTATCACTGACTTTGTTTCAAGCAGCGTAACAAATGTGCCGAAGGATCCGAAAAATGTCATAATAAAGATTCCAAATTTGCGAAGTGCCGCACACATAACGCATAATATTACCGCACACACTGCAACCGCCACAAGCATTTTTGTCATATCAAAGCCGGCAATCACTCCTACCGTTGCTCCAATAACTGCTCCCACAGCCAGTCCTACAAGTGCCGATAACACCCTTACAATTTTCAGTCCAAACAAAGCTATGATTACTCCTACCACAACTGTTGCGATCAAAGCCCCCATAATTTCCGGCGTCTTTCCTGCAACAAAGATACTCGTGGGTCCGTCTGCCGATTTCAAAACTGATGTTACGTTCTCCATATCCATACTCCTTTCTCTTATACCCCTCATTATACATAACCACCGCTGCCGGTTTTGTATTCTCAAAAGTATAAAAGGCCGTGTTTCCGAAGATTCACAGCCTCTGGTTCCATATCTGCCTTTAGAATGCTACTGCTCCCGTTGATGTTCCGTTAATTACATAATAAACAGCTGACTCTTCTGGCTTTATGTATAAATCCATTGTCTTGATATCTCCGATTTTGTTTCCAGAAGATGTCCATGCTTTTTTTACTCTTGCAATGATTTCTTTTTCTTCCACCTGTTTTCCATAGTATTCAACAAAAGCACTTACTTTAATCTCTTTCTTTGCTGTAGATTTCTTAGCTGTTGTTTTCTTTGTCGTTGTCTTCTTAGCTGTCGTCTTTTTAGCAGGTGCTTTTTCTTCTGCTTTTTTGGCAGTTACTTTTTTCTCTGCTGTTTTCTTTTCTGCTGCCTTAGGCTCGGTTTTCTTCTCTTCTGCTTTCTGCTCAGGTTTCTTTTCTTCCGGCTTCTTTTCTTCTGCTTTCTTCTCAGCCTTTTTTTCTTCCGGCTTAGCTTTTTCTTCTTTTACAATTGAGTTTACTGGCTCTGCCTTTGGAGCTGCGACTTTCTTCTCAGTCTCCTTCTCTATCTTCTTCGGCTCTGCTGCTGCCACTACCTTCACTGTCTCTGCTTTTTTTACTGTCTCTGCTTTTTCTGATGTCTTAGTTTCTGGTGCAGTTACTTTAGCAGTTACATCTTTTGTGGTTGCTGTTGTTACTTTTTTTGTAGCCATTTTATTTCCTCCTAAATCTCTCTAAGCCTTATTACCTAGTTGTCAATATTATAACACATTCTTCCAAAAATGCAATTCCACGCCATATTACATGCACATTACACACCAAACATCTCTAAAATCAGCCCTGCCGCCACAGCAATTCCATATAATACTGCAATAATCTTTACGTTTTCTTTCTTATCCGGATTTACCTTAAACAAAACGACCAGACCAATTCCGGCCCCTGTACACAATCCCGCAATAACCGATGCAAATGAAATTGCTCCACTTAAATATAGCTGTGTCAGAATCACAGATGCCGCACAGTTAGGGAGCAATCCGATCAACGCTGCGATCACCGGCTGGAATACTGTATCCCCCAGCATCATAGCAGAAATCCTGTCAATTCCCAGTACTTCAATACACAGATTTAAAATAAATGTAAATACAAATAAATATAAGAATATCTTTCCGGTATGACGAAGTGCCGGCTTTACAATTCCGGATGAATGATTGTGACATCCACAGTCATGACAGAGTTCTCCTTCATGATGTGGAACTGCAATTTCCTTTTTAAAGAAAATATCCACCAGATATCCTGCAACGATCGCAATGATCACTTTCGCCAGAAGCAATATACCAATCTTGCCGGCATGCTCCGGATTTCCCATAATAATAAGAATTGCTTCGTCCGATGTTGCCAGAAATACAGCAATCAATGTTCCGATCGTAATAATCCCTCCAGAATATAGATTGGCTGCCATAACTGAAAATCCACACTGTGGAACACATCCTACTACTGCTCCTACTACCGGTCCGGCCTTATCTACTTTTATCATAAGCTTTTTTGTAAAATCACTGGAATAGTGTTCCAGTGCCTCTATCAGCAGAAAGGCCAGAAACAGAAACGGGAGCATCTTAATACAGTCAATCGCCGCATCAGTAAATACATCAATCAGCATTTCCATAATCTGTCTCTTATACACATCTCCGAGCCCACGAGACATGCGCAGATCTC
>ERZ1027181.139-NODE-139-length-34286-cov-12.392159_pt1 | contig 34286 bp, 26 predicted proteins | sample MGYA00519247_ERZ1027181 | MGnify/ENA primary metagenome ERZ1027181 (study PRJEB26926, sample SAMN06164415) | human gut metagenome | biome: ENVO:00009003; feature: ENVO:2100002; material: ENVO:00002003 | host: Homo sapiens | place: USA | collected 2012 ...
GACCACCCCATCTACGAAGCCGGAGTGCAGCTGGTGGACATGGTGTACTTGCGAAGAAATTTGTGAAGGTGAAGGATAACTCGGAATGAGGGATAACAGGATGGATAAAACATATCAGAATTTTTTACGGGCCGGTATCGATCTTTCTACCGTAGGCGTAGAACGCCGCACGGATAACGAACCATATTTTTGCACACCAAAGGGTGCGTCTGTATGTTTGTGTGGGCATTATCGGTGGAGCTGACGGACCAACAGTGATTATGGCAGGAGAAAAATCACAAGGTAGGCTTCATGCTGCTTGCTCGTCGCTGCACTTCGAGCCGGTTCAGGATGACGTAGAGTGGCACATAATGTTCAATATTAAGAATTTTGATGGAATGACGTTCCCCCTCATATAACAGGAACATGGCAACAACTTTCCGCCTGCCACACCAACTGAAAAACAATCGTAAACCACCCGAACCAATCAAGGAGTAACACCATGGATATCGACGCCAAATTGAGACCGCTGTATCTTCTGCAGATCTTGCAGGAGCGCACGGATGAGGACAACTATCTGACCACCGCCCAGTTGGCCAGCATTCTGAAGCAGCGCTACGGCATGGAGCCCCACCGGACCACCATCAAGGGCGACATCGAGGTGCTGCAGCAAGCCGGGTTCGGCATCGATGAGCGGCGCTCTACCCAGAACCAGTATCGCTACCTGGAGCGTGAATTCGAGATCGCCGAGCTGAAGACCATGATCGACGCCATTGCCTCCTCCAAATTCATCCCCGAAGAAAAAAGCGATGCCCTCATCAAAAAGGTCACCGCTCTGGCCGGTATTTATAAGGCTCGGGATCTGAAGCGCAATGTGGTGGTGGACGGCCGGGGAAAGCTGGAAAATAAGCAGATCTTCTACATCATCGACACCATCAACGAAGCCATCAACCAGCATAAGAAGATTCGGTTCCGGAAGATCGAATACAACGTGAAGAAGGAGCGTGTGCTCCATCACGGCGGAGAGAAATACACCTTCAGCCCCTACTCCCTGGTCTGGGACGGCGACAACTACTATGTGGTGGGTTATTCGGACAAGTACGAGAACATCGGCAGCCACCGGGTGGACCGCATTGCGGAGCAGCCGGAGATTCTCGACGAGCCTGTGGTGCCGCCGAAGGCCGGTTTTTCCGTCGAAAAGTATGTAAAAACCACCTTCCGGATGTACAATGCTCCCCGCAAAGAGGTGGAGCTGCTCTGCGACAACGGCGTAATGGATGCGATTATCGACCAGTTCGGGCCGGACGTGCACACCTACGCCGGAGATCTGCAGAATTTCCGGGTCATTGAGGAAGTTGCCGTCGGCAAGGTGTTCTTCAACTGGATCTTTGGCTTCGAGGGCAAGGTGCGCATCAAAGCTCCGGCGGACGTAAAAGAGCAGTACCGGCAGATGGTGGAGAATGCGGCGAAGGTGTTATAACTCGCAGGAGGATTCCCATGATAGAAGAAAAAACCAGGCCCCGCTGCCGGTGGTGCAACCTGGCCAACCCCCTCTACGTCCGCTATCACGATGAGGAGTGGGGTGTGCCGTGCCACGATGACCACGCCCTGTATGAGCTGCTGATTCTGGAATCCTTTCAGGCGGGGCTGAGCTGGGAGACGGTGCTGAACAAGCGGCAGCGATTCCGGAAGGTCTATGACGGTTTTGACTTGGACAAGGTCTGCGCCTACGGCGAGGAAAAGATCGCCCAACTGCTCTCTGACGAGGGCATCATCCGCAACCGGCTGAAAATCCGAGCCAGCATCAAAAACAGCCGCATCTTCCGGGACATTCAGGAAGAATACGGCAGTTTTGACTCCTATATTTGGGGCTGGACAGGCGGGAAAATTATCCACGAAAATGACCCCGCCGTTACCACCAGCCCGCTGTCCGATGCCGTTTCCAAGGACCTGAAAAAGCGGGGTATGACATTCGTGGGCTCCACCATCATCTACGCCTATTTGCAGGCCATCGGCGTCATCAACGCCCACAGTGACGACTGCTGGCTGTATACGGATCCGGTGTAAACGGAATCATCCATCATATTACCTAGTAGTTAAGCAATAGTGTATTGTTAAAATATCAAAGGCTAAACAGTTCGAAGAAAATAATTATACCCCATTATACCCTTGATTTCGAGGGTATAATGGGGTATAATTCTGCATAGAATAGTATCCCACAGGAGGTGCGCTATGGACTTATCCGAAATGCAAACCCGTGCGGCAGAGTTGGAACAGCAGATTTCTGCTTTGCCCGCTGGCTCTGTCACGAAGAAAACCGTCAATGGTAAGGAGTACTTTTACCACCGTTGGACGGAGAACAAAAAGCGGTGGGAGAAGTATATTCCCGCTGACGAATTGGAGAATTTCCGCGCCCAAATCGAGCGGCGGAAGGAGCTGGAGCAGGAACTGAAGGCGCTGAAAAAGCAGCTGCCCAAGGCGAGATCTGCGAACCCTTCCGCGTTTACCACCAATGTCCGCACCGGCGAGGCACTGCGTTCCTTCGCGGCGTCTGTTTGCGGCTATCGCAGGCGCGAGTGCTTCCGGCAGCTGCACGACTTTGTCTACGGCGAGCCGCAGGACAAGGTGTTCATCCTCTACGGCCTGCGCCGGACGGGAAAGACCACCATGATCCGCCAGATTTTTGCGGAGATGAGCGACACGGAGCTTGCCAAGGCAGCGTTCATTCAGATCACCGCAAAAGACACACTGGCAGACGTGAACCGCGACCTCAAGGCATTGGAAGTGCAGGGCTTCCGCTATGTGTTCCTCGACGAAGTGACGCTGATGGAGGATTTCATCGAGGGCGCGGCGCTGTTTTCTGATGTGTTCGCAGCCTGCGGTATGAAGATCGTGCTCTCCGGCACGGACTCGCTGGGCTTTCTCTTTACCGAGGACGAGCAGCTCTATGACCGCTGCGTTCTGCTGCACACCACATTCATCCCTTACCGCGAGTTTGAATCTGTCCTCGGCATCCATGGCATCGACGAGTATATCCGCTACGGCGGCACCATGAGTCTCGGCGGCGTCCACTACAACGAGACCTCCACCTTTGCCAGCAAGGAAAGCACCGACGAATATGTGGACACCGCCATTGCCCGCAACATCCAGCACTCCCTGCGCTGCTATCAGTACGAGGGTCATTTCCGTCATTTGCGGGATTTATATGAGAAGGGCGAGCTGACCAGCGCCATCAACCGGGTGGTGGAGGATATCAACCACCGCTTTACGTTGGAGGTGCTGTCACAGGATTGGAAGTCCCACGACCTTGGCATTTCCGCCAGCAATCTGCGCCGGGATTGGAAGAACCCGACGGACATCCTCGACCGCATCGACCTTGCACTTGTCACCGACACCCTGCGGAAGCTGCTGGAGATCCGCAACAGGGCAGAGCAGACCGTAGCGCTGGACGATGTTCACGCGGCGGAGATCAAGGAGTATCTGGACTTGCTGGACTTGACGCGGGAGATCGACGTGCTGCACCTGCCGGATGTCAGCACGAAATCCAGCCGCACGGTGATCGCGCAGCCGGGTCTCCGCTATGCGCAGGCGGACGCGCTGATTCGCAGTTTGCTGCTGGATGAAACGTTCAGCGCGCTGTCTCTGGCGGAGCGCACCGCCGTGCAGCAACGCATCCTGACCGAGATCAAAGGGCGGATGCTGGAGGACATTGTCCTGCTGGAAACCAAGCTGGCAAACCCAAAGAAGCAGGTATTTGTCCTGCAATTCCCTGTGGGCGAATTTGACATGGTGGTGTTTGACCCGGAGGCAGGCTCCTGCCGGATTTTCGAGATCAAGCACAGCGAAGAAGCCGTCCCGCAGCAGTATCGCCATCTGATCGACGAGCAAAAATGCGCCCAGACCGAGCACCGCTACGGCCCGATCACCGGAAAGTTCGTCCTCTACCGCGGGGAAAGCCAAGTGGTTGAGGGCATTCAGTATCAGAATGTGGAAGAATATCTGAGAAGCCTTGCATAACGAAACCGACGTCCCGATTTTTCGTTCGGGGCGGCGGTTTTTACAATGCAACTTGTTATATGACAAGTTGTGACGTAAAATAAACTTGACGTATGACAAGTAGTAAAGCGGGGTGATTTTTTGGGGGGTGAAAATGCGCATACGCAGCTTATGAAGGAAAAGAAGGATCTGACCTATTTGTCATGCTCTACCAACCGCAATTCTTTGGGGATTGGCGATTCTTTTCTGAAAGCGTACTCCGAACTCGGCGGAACAAAGACTTACTATAAGCTTTCAAACTTTGATAAAGCACGCGGCATCATTGGGCATGAATGCGTGAACGAGCTGATCGTTGACCGGCTGCTGACGATATTGGGGATTCCTCATCTGTCCTATCAACTGATCCATGCAGACGTGACCGTAGACGGCAAGGCGCATGAAGTATATCTCTGCGCTTCGGAGGATTTCAAGGCAAAGAGCGAATCAAAGATTGCCTTGGATGCCTACAAGGAGGTGGATGTGTATCCACCTCAAAAAGCTCCCGCAGCACCGGCAGTCTCTTCACGATCTCTATTCGCCTGCACTTGGCGTAGACTGTCTCCCGAGACCTCCCCAATAAAGCGGTAGAAGATACGGATGCTCTGCCGGTATGGGGTGCGCGGCCCAGCGACTTTCCTACCCTCCGGCAGGATCTTTTCACCAATCTCAATACGCTCAACGAAAGCGTGCAGCATATCCCGGTCCAACTTTTCTACATTGGTGTATTTCTTGGCTAGGTCGAAGAACAGCCCATAGGCACTGCGTATCTCCTTGGCCGTGGTCTCGCCCGCCACCAGCTTCTTGCGGCGCACGGTCAGCTCGTCGATCTCCATACCGAACTTCTTGACCATCTCCTCGTGAATGTCGTCGCTGAGCATCCCGGCGATGTTGTCGCGGTAAGAGCGCTCGATCATCTTCTTGAGACGGGCGGTCTGCTTGTCGATATTCTCGATCTGCACGGCGGGTTCTTCGCCGCCCAAAGAAGCGTTGGCCTGTTCGACGGCGTTCTCCGTGATAGTGCGAATGTCATCCTCGCCAAAGGCCAGCAGTTTGTTGAGGTCACAGCGAACAACTTCCATCAAGTCATCATAGCGAATACGCGCCCCATGTAGGCAACGGGTCTGTGCTCGGGAACTCAGGTTGTTGCACACCAAATACCAATATTTCGCCCGTTCGCCGTTGTAGACGGAGCCGCCAGAGCACATGGCCGCGCCGCAGCAGGCGCAGTAGGCAATGCCGCCGAAGATGCTGTGGCGGAAGGCTGGGTTTGCGCCGTTGGCCTTGGTGTTCTCCCCCATGAAATGGGCGGCCAGGTCGAACTGCTCCTGGGTCACCAGCGCCTGGTGGGTATCCTTGGTAAACACCCATTCCTCCTCTGGCACGATGACCTTTTTCTTGGACTTCACGCTGACCTTGCGGCTCTTACCCAGCAGGGTATGGCCCAGGTAGACGCGGTTGCGCAGAATGCGCTTGACCGTGGTGTAGTTCCACTCATCGGAAGCCCGCTGGGCACCCCACTCGGTAAAGTTGTCACGGCACTCCACGCGGTACTTCAGCGGCGGCATAATGCATGCCTCGTTGAGCCGGATAGCAATGCTGCGACAGGACTGACCAGAGGCGGCCAGGTCGAAAATCTTTTTCACCACTGGGGCGGTGTTCTCGTCCGGCACAAGCTGGTCGGTGGTGCGCTCCGCCTTCCTGTAGCCGTAGGGCGGGCAGGCCACATACTTGCCGTTGTTGCGCTTGGTGTTCAGCGTCTGCTTGACCTTGCGGGACGTATCCCGCAGATAGACATCGTTCATGGCAAATTGAAACGGTGCCATCAGATTATCTTCCTGGGAGTCAAAGTTGCTGCCGGGTGCCAGATAGCGGATGCCGTGTTCCGGAAAATAGCGTTCTGCGTAGTGGCTGGATTCCGTCATATCACGGCCCAGACGGGACAGGTCCTTGGTGATAACCATGTTGGCCTTGCCGGTTCTCAGGTGTTCCAGCATAGCCTGGAAGCCGGGCCGCTCAAAGTTCCCGCCGGAAAAGCCGTCGTCCACGAACTCCTCCACCAGGATGATGCCATGCTTTTCGCAGTACTCCCAGACAATAGTACGCTGATTCAGTATTGAGTTCGATTCGCCCTGCTGCTCGTCATCCTTGGACAGCCTCTCATAGAGGGCTGTAACTCTATCAAAATCCCTGATTTTAGGCACTTTCTGACCTCCTTTCCGTCTTTTATTCGCAGCCATATTCAATGGACTGCTTGCAATATATATCCTAAAACTTCTTTTCCGTTCGGGTCAAGAATCACGAAGCTGGTGTTTGCCTGCATCAGATTCGGTTTGCAGTAAAAGCGTGTCTTACCGGCACCGGAACCGCCGCAGACAAGGGTGTTCAGATTGCGGCGGTGTTTCTTGCCGTTGAGTCCGATACGGACTGCCTGCGTCATCAGCTTGTTTTCGGACGGTGGGTTCTGCCGGTATTTCTTGTCCACGGCTTTGACATTGCCCCATTTTGCGCTGCCGTGTTCCTCCCGGCGTCGGTAGTTCCTGCGTGTAGAGAAGTAGATCCCGATGCCCATTCCATAGCAGAGAAGCAAAACGAGGACAGTTTTTACACTGTCCTCGCAAAGCTCTATATGAAATGGGTCGCTCATCACATTCATCAAGCTCGGCAGTATCTCCGGCAAGCCGCCTTTCACAGACGGTGCAATGAGAAGTCCAAGCCACACAACAGGTAGGATACCGATCAGGGAGAGGATAGAGGATAATGGAAGTCTGTCGGTCGTTATCTCGATTCACGACCGGAGCTTTCCTTTCGCTCGATTACCTTGAACTTTTTCTTTGGGGCATACCCGACCTTGATGATAAGATCGTCCACGGCATCGGTGGATTTACCCTCATTCATCAGTTCGGTTTTGGTATCGTTCAAAGCTCGAATCACTACGCCGTGTTCATAATCGTCCAAGGCGATGTGATAGCGTTCCTCTTTCATCGCTCACACCTCACCTTTCCTGTTCCTTGTTTCTGTCAGCACGGCGACGGTAGATTTCTTCCGACACACGGGAGCCGATCTCGCTCATCGCAGAACGGGTCTTGGAAAGCTCCGCACGGATTTCCTTGGGGGACTTGCCCGCCAGCTCCTCCGGGATACGGTCAATGGCGAAGTTCTTCACATCCACTCCGAACTTGCGGCAGAGCATATAAGTAGGTGGTTTTGTTTATGCTGCTTTCTGGCAAGAGGACAGATGCGCTCTGTTTTGCGTGCAGCCCGTGCCGTTAGCAGAGCTGCTCCAGTTGAAAGGTCAGCTCGGTGCGGCCCACGACGGCGTGGTGGTTGTTGTAAAGGTTTTTGTCGTGGTAGCGGGGCAGAGAGCAGGCTTCCTCCGGCGTGATGACGCCGAGCTGGGTGAGAACCGAGAGGATGGCATACGGGACGATGGAGGAGGCGCCGTCCTCCATTTTGAGGGCAATGCCGATTCCCTTATCCTTGATGCCCACGGCATAGAATGCGCTGGCGCCTGATTTACAGAAGATTCGGTCGCCGAAGGCGGCCATCAGCTGGGTGCAGATGCGATCGGTTCCCGCCACCATTTCCGGATGTGCTGTCATGGCGGATGTGATGCGCCGGAGGATAGCGGCCCGGGTGGGGGCGAAAAGCGTGGGGAGGGACATGCGGGCGTAGCCCTGTGCCAGCCGGTAAAGGGGCGGCGCGTGGACCGGAACGCCGCAGCCGTCCACGGCCAACTGGACATCGGAGGTCTCTACGCCGCACATTTCAGCGAACACCGAGAGGATACGTTGCTGGACGGGGTGCTCCAAAGCAGTATAGCCTTCCAAAGACTCCCCTAAATGGCGGGCGGTGATGAGCATACCGGCGTGCTTTCCGGAGCAGTCGCAGTAGATGGGCGCCCGGGGGATGCCGGCGATCTTCAAGGCGTCCTCGGCGGGGACATACATGGGGTATTCCGACCCGCAGCACAGCTGATCAGGGGAGAGACCTGCCTTGTGCAGGATGCTCTCCACGGCCTTTACATGAAAGGGCTCCCCGTTATGGGAGGAGCAGATGACGGCCAGCTCCTGCGGGGTAATGCCATAATGCTCCAGCGCACCGCTCTCTGCCACGGGGATCGCCTGAAGGGGCTTGGCGGAAGAGCGGGCAAACGTAAGACGCTCCGGATCACCGAGCTTCCAAAGGATCCGGCCTGTGTGATCCGTTACCGCGATATGTCCCCGGTGGATCTGATCCACCAGCTCACCGCGGTATTGATAGGCAATAACAGCCATAGCATATACCTCCGTTTCTTAGATAACAAAGTAGAAAAAGCGCAGCACATCACCGTAATCATCGGCATCAAAGGCCACGGTGGTGGGAGAGATGAGGCTGGCGCCGGGATAGTGGGAGCATCCATAGGCGTCATAATGATGTACATAGGTGATCTCCACGTGGAAGTGATCGGGAAGCGCCGGAGGTGTGGCTGTTTTTGCCGCCGCCACAGCCTTGGCCATCATGTCTTCGATCTCTTCGCGGACAAGCTCCGGGGTCTTTGTCAGAACGCCGTAGCCGTGGCCGGATTTGGTTGGTACGGTCAGCAGGCCGGGTACGGTGCGCGCCGCAGCCGCACACATCCCCTCGTCGCCGCTGGCGAATAGGGTGGGAACGCCCCGGTAAGCGGCGGCATGGGCGTACATCTCGAATTCTCCCCACAGCGCGCCATTGACCGTAAGGCGGAAAATGCGGGAGCTTACCATCGTGTGGGACGTGGGATTTCCGGGGGCGGAGGCGGCGTCGTGAAAGCCGACCATCAGCACACCGTCATAGCTCTCGTCAAAAATACCGGTAAGGCCCACAATATCGTGGGTGATCCCCCGAAGGAGACGGGCATCTCTGGGGAGCAGGGCGCAGTCAATGTTGCAGCCGTCTCCGTGCATATCCTCTATGACGACCTCGTCGGCTCCGCCGGAGAAAAGGCCGCGGGCCGCGGCGGCAGCCTCCAACGCCATTTCCTGCGCCATAGGCGCATAGCAGGCGTTGGCGGAACGTGCCTCATCCCAGCAGGTCAAAGAAGCCACGCCTTCAATGTCACAAAGAATGTAAAATTTCATGCTTGAGTCCTCCTTTATCAGAAGCGTAATCGTAATAAATGCAGAGCCATAGGGATCGGGAAGTATTGGGCAAAATGTCTGGGATCCGCCAATAGCTGCTGTTAAATTGGATGTGCTTGGCTGGTCGCTTTACACGTCGAGACGTCAGAGCGTCCCGCTTGCGGGTAAAGCACCGCGGCGGAAGGTCATGACGTTTCGCTGCGGATACGCCGCAGGTAGCGGTAGACCGTGGGTTCGGAGATGTGCAGCTCCCTGGCGACCTGCCCGACGGAGCCCTTGGTCTGGAATACCCCCTGCGCTTCCAGAGAGCGGAGTATCTCCAGCTTGTCGGCGGTATGCATGGCACCGGAGGGAATACCATAGCCGAGGATGGTGGAGTGGATCAGATTGCTGGACAGCTCCGGGATGGAATCGTCCAGGTCTTCGGTATAGGCGGAGCTCTCCTCCTCTTGCGGAAGAGAAAAGGAATGGAGCAGGTTGGAGAGATGCTCCGAGAGCACCAAAATATCCTCCACATCGTGGTTCACGCAAATCAGTCCCACCAACTGGCCCTTTTCCTTAATGAAATAGGTGGAAGAGACGAAACGCTTGCCTCCCCGGGTACGGCCCTCATAGTTGGCCACATAGTCGTGCTCCTTATAGGCTCCGGTTCGCAGCAGTTCCTTGGCCAACTCCGTCATGGGGTCACCCACGCGGCGGCCGCTGAGATGCTCGTTGCAGGCGGCAATCACCGAGCGCTCCGGCGTGGAAACGTCGTGGAGGATGATCTCATAATTCTTCCCGCAGATCTCCCCCATGAATTTCACCAAGGGAATGTATCGCTCAAGACTGGCGTAGTTGCTCACTGTATCCCTACTTTCTCAACAATAATCCTTACCTGATAAAAAACTGTTACATGGTGCTGCTGAAAATCAGTGTATCAAAAATAAATGGATAAATCAACACCTAATATGCTGGAAAGCGGCGGGGATATAACATTTTTTTTGCAGAGCGAGGCGAAAAGAGCCTTCGGGACAGCGATTTAGACAAAAAATTATCAGGCTTCTTGGTACATATGTGGGGTTGACAAGGGCGGTGTGATAAATTATAATCAGAAGTGTAACAAAGTTATCAGAAGGGAGGCTCAAGGTCACCCCCCGCATTCTATTTTTAAGGAGGTATTTGTATTGGAAGCTGCAAACTACGGTATCTTGTCATTGATTCCCCTTGTGCTTACCCTGCTGTTGGCATTTTGGAAGAAGGACGCGGTCTTTGCCCTGTTCATGGGCTGTCTCTCCGGCGTTCTGCTGCTGGGGCATGACCCCGCCTTCGGCTTCTCCGCTCTGGCGAAGGAGGCTCTGGGCAACGAGGACTTCATCTGGATCCTGCTGATCCAGGTATTCATCGGCATTATGATCGCGTTCTTCATGAAGGCGGGCGTGGTCAAGGCGTTTGCGGAGATGATCGCCGGAAAGGTGAAATCCCCCCGCAGCGTGAAGCTGGCCACCTGGTTCATCGGTCTGTTCACCATCGACGACTACATGAGCCCCCTGCTGCGCGGCGTGGTCATGCGTCCCTTGACGGATGAGATGCGCGTGCCCAGAGAGAAGCTGGCCTTTATCCTCGACTCCACCTGCGCCTCCGTGTGCACCCTGATGCCCTTTATGGCATGGGGCGCCTACGTGGCCGGTCTGGTGGCGGATCTGGGCGGCCCTGTGACATCCAATGAGCAGGGCGTAAGCGTCTACATCAACGCCATCCCCTTTAACTTCTACGCGATTCTGATGGTGCTCATCACGCTGCTCTCCGCACTGGAGATCTTCCCCGACTTCGGGCCTATGCGCAAGGCGGAGCAGCGCGCCCGCACCACTGGCAAGCTGCTGCGTGACGGCGCCGTCCCCATGATGGGCACCGAGCTGGAGGAGCTGCAGAAGGGCAACGACAGCGATGTGAAGCCCAACGTCATGCTGGACTTCCTGGTCCCCATCATGATCCTGGTAGCCACCGCCATCTGGACGTACATCGCCAAGGGCGGCGTGAAGATCCTGGAGTGCTTCATCATCACCGTGATCTACATGGCCATTGAGCTGAGCATCCGTAAGGTGTTCAAGAGCGTGACCGATCTGGTGAACACCGCCGTGCAGGGCATGAAGAGTGTCATGTCCGCCACGTTGATTCTGGCCCTGGCCTACTGCATCAACACCATCACCAAGTCCATGGGCGCAGCAGACTTCCTGCTGGGCGTCTGCGAGAGCTGGATGACCCCCGCCCTGTTCCTGTCTGTGGCCTTCATCGCGGGCGCCGTGATCTCTTTCTTCACTGGCTCCTCCTGGGGCACCTTCGCCATCTGCATTCCCATTGCTGTTCCCATGGCTTACTCCTTCACCGGCGGTCAGCTGGGTACGCTGGTCTACGCCGCTGTGGGCGCCGTTGTCAGCGGCGGTCTGTTCGGCGATCATTGCTCCCCCGTTTCCGACACCACGGTGCTCTCCTCTCTGGGCGCCGCCTGCGACCACATTGACCACGTCCGCACCCAGCTCCCCTATGCGCTGCTGGCGGCGGCAGTGTCCATCATTCTGTGGATCGTCGTTGCACTGGTTGGTGGCGCTGCATGAGATACGATTTTGATACCCCCATCAATCGCAGAAATACCTTCTCCTTTAAGTGGGACTGCGATATGGATTATTTCGGCCGGGACGATGTGATCCCCATGTGGGTGGCGGACATGGATTTTGCCTGCGCCCCCTGCATCGTAGAGGCCGTACAGAAGCGCGCCGCCCACCCGGTTTACGGCTACGGCGTGCGCCAGCAGCCCTATTACGACGCGGTGATGGGCTGGCTGAAAAAGCGCCACGGCTTTGAGGTCAACTATGAGCATCTGGCCTTTGCACCTCCCGGCGTGATCTACGCCATGAACGTGGTGCTGCGCATCCTCACCAAGCCCGGCGACAGGGTCATGGTACCCATGCCCAACTACGACCCGCTGTTTGACATGGTCACCCGGGGCGGCCGGAAGCTGGTAGAGACGCCGCTGGTCTGGAAGGATGGACGCTACACCTTCGACTTCGCCGACATGGAGGCCAAGGCTGCCTCCGGCGTGAGGGTACTGGTGCTCTCCAGCCCCCACAACCCCACCGGCCGGGTATGGACCCGTCAGGAGCTGGAGGGCGTGGCGGAGATCTGTCTGCGGCACAACATCTTCATGCTGGTGGACGAGATCCACTGCGACTTCGTGCCGCCGGAGTATCCTCACACCACCTTTGGCCTGCTGGGCGAGGAGGTACTGCGCCATTCCATGGTCTGCTACTCCTCCAACAAGGGCTTCAATCTGGGCGGACTGGGTATGGCCACTCTCGTGCTGGCAGACGACGACCTGCGGTGCAAGTTCAACGAGGAGATGTCCATTGCCCAGACACGGCTGGACAACATCTTCGGCATGGCCGCCCTCATAGCCGCCTACAACGACGGTGAGGAGTGGCTGGATCAGGCCATCGCCTATGTGTCCGACAACAAGGCGTATCTGGAGCAGTTCCTGCGGGAGCGCATTCCTCAGATCCGTATGATCCCCTCCGAGGGTACGTATCTGGTCTGGCTGGACTGCTCCCAGCTGCCCTACCGGGGCATGGCGCTGGAGCATTTCATGATCAATGAGGCCAAGGTGGCGTTCTGCGCCGGCTATGAATTCGGTAAGCAGGGAGAGGCTTTTCTGCGCATGAATGTGGCCTGTCCCAGGTGTACCCTGACAAAGGCTCTGGAGCAGATGGAAAAGGCGATCAACGGTCTGTCGCTTCAGTGATACCTGTAAACGACGCACCTTGTGAGATAAGAAATTTTTTAAAGGAGAAACAGCTATGAAAAAGAGAACCATCGCAATGTTCCTGTCCGTAGCTCTGTGTCTCTCGGTGGCCTTGACCGGCTGTGGGGCAGACAAATCGCAGCAGAGCAACCCCTCTGATGACAGCAAAAAGAGCCTGACCATCGCGGTGCTGAATGATGTTGTCTCGCTGGACCCCGCGGTAAAGGACAGCGCCCCCGAGATGCAGATGGCGTCTCACCTGTACGACCCTCTGGTGGACTATAATGCAGATCTGAGCAGGAAGCCCGGTCTGGCAGAGAGCTGGACTGTTCTGGATGACGGCGTGACGTGGGAGTTCAAGCTCCGCCATGGCGTGAAGTTCTCCAACGGAAATGACTTCAATGCCGACGACGTGGTCTTCAGCTTTGAGCGCATCCTCAACGATCCTACTCTGGAGATGGGCGTGTACCTCATGCGTCTTCAGGAGGTCAAGAAGGTGGATGATTACACCGTGCAGCTGGTGACCAAGATCCCCTATCCCGTGTTTGCCGGCAGCCTGGTCCATATCATGATGCTTGACAAGGAGACCTGTGAGGGACTTACCAGCGAGGAGATCTCCGCGAACCCCGTGGGTACCGGCCGGTATCGTCTGGTGGAGCATGTAAAGGAATCCTATATCAAGCTGGTCCGCAACGACGAGTATTGGGGCGAGCTGCCTGATGCAGAGACCGTGGAGTTCCGCGTGATCGCCAATGCAGCTACCCGCACCACCGCTCTCATCAACGGAGAGGTGGACTTTATCTCCAACATCCCTGTGATGGACGTGAACCGCCTGGAGAACGACCCCAACGTCCAGGTCGTCACCAATCCCAGCCTGTCCTGCAACTACATGGGCTTTGATCTGCTCAATGAGCATGGCTCTGCCGGCACCGACGATCCCAACCCGCTCCTCAATGTGAAGGTTCGTCAGGCTATCTACCACGCCATTGACATTCAGGCGATCGTCGATACCGTCATGAACGGCTACGCCACCGTGGCCAACTCCTATATGCCCAGCATCTGTGTGGGATATAATGCCGATGCAGAGCGTCCCGCCTACGATCCCGAGCTTGCCAAGCAGCTTTTGGCGGAGGCTGGCTATCCCGATGGCTTCTATCTCCGCATCGATGCCCGCAACGACAGTGACGTGAACGCCGATCAGGTGTCTCAGGCCATTGCCAGCTATCTGGAGAAGGTGGGCATCCAGGTCGAGGTGAACCTGCTGCCTCGCGCCTCCTTCTATGAGAAGACAAGCGCAGAGAACCTCCAGTCCTCCTTCTTCATGGCGGGCTGGGGCGACAGCTCCGGCGAGGGCATGGTCATCTTCAACGATATGCTCTATACCTACGACGGCAAGCCCGGCATGGGCGAAGGCAACCGGGGCCATTACAGCAATGCCGAGGTGGATGCGCTGCTGGATCAGGCGTCTGTTGAGCCCGATCAGGCCAAGCGTGCAGCGCTGGTGGAGCAGGTAGATCAGATCGCCCGGGACGAGGCCGCCTACATTCCCCTGTTCTTCAAGCACAATATCTTCGGCGTGCGCAACGGCATTCAGTACACCCCCAGTTGCGATGACCATATTCTGGCTTGGGACTTCACCTTCTAAGCGTACATAAGAACAGTCAATGGGAGGAGGCAGAAGGGGATCTTCCCTTCTGCCTCCTCCCAAAAGGGTGTAAGCCCGTAAATGAGGTGTTACCGTGTTCAAGTATTTCCTGAAGCGGCTGGCGCAAATGGTAGTTACACTTTTCATTGTGTCCATTCTGGTATTTGTTCTGGCCAACTTCATTGGCGATCCCGTCAATATGCTGGTCTCTCCCAAGGCTCCGCCTGAGGTTCGAGAGCAGGTCCGAGAGGAACTGGGGCTCAACAGACCGATCCTGGAGCAGTATGTATCGTTTGTTACCAATGCGCTCAAGGGAGATTTCGGCAAGTCCTATATCTATAAAGTGGATGTGCTCTCTCTGATCGTCCAGCGGGTGCCTGCTACGCTGGAGCTTGTTTTTGTATCCGTTGTGCTGGCGCTCGTTATCTCTATCCCACTGGGCGTATATGCGGGCGCTTTCCCCAAACGAAAATCCAGTACACTGGTGATGGGAGGCTCCATTCTGGGTATTTCCCTGCCATCCTTCTTCATCGGCATCATGCTGATCTACATCTTCTCCCTGAAGCTGCACTGGTTCCCCTCCTCGGGACGGGGCGCGACCATGCCGTTCCTGGGGATGAATTTCAGCCTATTTGCGCCCGGTGGACTTAAGTACATCATCCTGCCGGCCTTTACGCTGTCTGTGACCAACATCGCGTCTCTGGTGCGCCTTACCCGCGCCGGTGTGATGGAGAATATGCGGCAGGATTATATCAAATTTGCCCGAGCCAAAGGTGTGTCCACACGAAAGGTCCTTTTTGGACACGCCCTGAAAAATGCCTTGATCCCGGTTATTACGGTGTTCGGTATGGAAATCGGTTCCCTTATCGCCTTTACGACGGTGACGGAAACCATCTTCTCCTGGCCGGGACTCGGCAAGCTTCTCATCGACTCCATTAACTCGGTGGATCGGCCGGTCATTGTGGCCTATCTGATCCTGACTACGGTGTTGTTTGTGTTTATCAATTTTGTGGTCGACCTTCTGTATACAGTTATCGACCCGAGAATCAAATTCAGGTGATTCGCTATGGGTGAAATGAAAAAAAGGGGCGCGGCCCCCAACAAGAGCTTGTTCCGGCGCATCGCTGAGTCTGAGTTCTTTCACAATTACATGCGCAGTCCGTCCGCTATCATCGGTACGGTGATCGTGGTACTGGTACTGTTCATTGCCCTTTTCGGGCCGTTGTTTGCTCCGCAGAACCCCTATGATGTAGCCTCTCTCTCCCTTACGGATTCCTACAAGCCGCCTGCATGGGAGGCGGGAGGTGACGCCCGGTTTATTTTCGGTACCGACAGTCAGGGACGGGATATTTTCAGCTCTCTTATTTACGGAAGCCGTATCTCCCTCTTTATCGGCGTTGTAGGTACGCTGCTGGCCTGCGCCGTAGGTATCACGCTGGGACTGATTTCTGGCTATTTTGGTGGAAAGGTAGACGCTGTCATCATGCGTTTGGCAGATATCCTGCTCTCTTTTCCCGATATCCTCGTGGCACTCTTCATCATGACCATGTTTGGACGGGGTGTAAGCAAGCTGCTGGTCGTATTTACGATCATCGGATGTGTCACATACATCCGTACCGTCCGCGCCGAGGTGCTGACGGTGAAGCAGATGGAATATGTAGATGCGGCCAGAGTCATTGGCCTCCCCAATATCCTGATCATCGCCAAGCATGTGCTGCCCAACGTAATGACCACCGTCATCGTTCTTTCCACGATGAAGGTGGGCGGCCTTATTCTGGCGGAAGCCACGCTGAGCTTTCTGGGCGTAGGTGTTCCGGTCACGGAACCCTCTCTGGGCATGCTGGTCAAGAACGGCTTCGACGTGCTGTTCAGCGGATACTGGTGGATCGCGGTGATGCCGGGTCTCTACATCATGCTGATTGTGTTCGGAATCAACCTTCTGGGAGATTTCCTGCGCGATGAGTTCAATCCTAAGCTGAAGTAAGGGGGGAGCGAGATGAGCGAAACACTGCTGCAGGTGGAAAACCTGCGGACCTATTTCCACACCTTCCGCGGTGTAGTCAAGGCGGTGGACGGCATTAGCTTTTCCCTGGATGAGGGACAGGTGCTGGGCATCGTGGGCGAGTCGGGCAGCGGTAAATCCGTTAGCAGCTTTTCCATTCTGAAATTGATCGAGCCGCCCGGTGTGGTGGAATCGGACGGGATTCTTTTCCAGGGCGAGGACATTAGTAAAAAGAGCGAGCGGGAAATGATGAAGATCCGAGGCAAGGCGATCTCCATGGTGTTCCAGGATCCGATGACCTCCCTGAACCCGCTCTATACCATTGAGAAACAGATCACCGAGATGCTGGACCTCCACCAGAAGCAGATGACCAAACGGGAAAAGCACGCGCGCTGTGTGGAATTGCTGCATATGGTAGGTATCCCCAATCCTGAGGATCGGCTGAAATCCTACCCCCATCAGTTTTCTGGCGGTATGCGGCAGCGGGTCATCATTGCGATCGCCCTGGCTGCCAATCCGAAGCTCATCATCGCCGATGAGCCTACCACTGCCCTGGATGTGACCATACAGGCGCAGATCCTCAAGCTCATGGATAAGCTGGTGAAGGAGCAGGACGCTTCTCTCATCCTGATCACCCATGACTTGGCGGTGGTTTCCCAGATGGCGGATCGCATCATTGTGATGTACTGCGGCAAAATCGTGGAAAGCGGCTCCCGGGATGACGTGATCCGCCGCCCCAGCCATCCGTATACCGAGGGACTTCTTAACTCCATCCCCAGAATGGGAGAGGAGCAAAAACGTCTGGAATCCATTCCGGGTATGGTTCCCAGTATGCTGGATCTGCCCCAAGGATGTTACTTTGCTCCCAGATGCAAATACTGCCAGGATATTTGCCGTACCGTGGCGCCTGAAAACCATGAGGTTGGCCCGGGGCATTGTGCGGCTTGCCACTTTCCGCTGACAGGAGGCGAGAGCCATGAGTAAGATTCTTCAGGTGGAGAATTTGGTGCAGGAGTTCAATCTCACCAAGGATTTTCTGGATAAGGTAAAATTCAAAAACGGCCATTTTTCACTGGAAAATCGAGTGGTTCATGCGGTCAACAACGTCAGCTTTGATGTGGAGGAGGGCGAGGTGTTCAGCCTGGTGGGAGAGTCCGGATGCGGAAAGTCTACCACGGCCCGCACCATCATCAAGCTGATCGAGCCAAAGTCCGGCAAGATCATATTCGACGGACGCGATATTACCCGGCTCAAGCCGCAGGAGATGCGCCCCATCCGTCGAGAGATGCAGATGATCTTTCAGGATCCCTATGCCTCTCTGAATCCCCGGCAGAAGATCATGGAGATCCTCACCGAGCCGATGCTGTTCCACAAGCTGTGCAGCAGCAAGGCGGAGGCGGAGGAGAAGGCGATTCATCTGTTGGAGCGTGTTGGACTCAGCTCTGAGCAGGCCAACCGGTATCCGCATCAGTTTTCCGGCGGTCAGCGTCAGCGCATCGGCATAGCCCGGGCGTTGGCGGTCGAGCCTAAATTTATCATAGCGGATGAGCCGGTATCTGCTTTGGATGTGTCCATTCAGGCTCAGATCTTGAACATTCTTATGGATCTGAAGGATGAATTTCATTTCTCCTATCTGTTCATCGCACACGATCTGAGCGTGGTCAAGCACATCAGCGACAGCTTGGGTGTCATGTATCTGGGAACTATTGTGGAGCGGGCTCCGAAGAAGCTGCTGTTCTCCAACCCGGTTCACCCCTATACCAAGGCGCTTTTTTCCGCTGCGCCGACGATTGATGAGGGCAGTATTGCCGAATCTCAGGAGCTGCGTGGAGAGATTCCCAGCCCAATCCATCTGCCCTCCGGCTGTCCCTTCCATGACCGCTGTCCTATGGCTTGCCCGGACTGCGCACGGGAGACACCGGAGCTCAAAGAGGTGGAGCCCGGACACTTCGCAGCCTGCCATCTGCTGTAAAAAAGGGGATTTAGTGCGGGTGGATCACCTCGCATACCCCTGCGGGGGCGGCTATGCCGCCCCCGCTTTTTAATTCTCTATCATGGAATAGACCAGAAGGAGGAAGAAAAAATGGAACTACAACTTGTGAAAAAGTATGACGCCAGAGCATGGGACGGTGTGGTGGTCCCGCTGGGAGAAGGCAACCTGAATAGCTATCAGGGACCTTGGGAGCAGGAGCTCGCCGCAGTTCGTGCCTCGGGGCGCTTTGAAGGGAAAACGGGTGAGATTTTCCGCTTTTCTGTTCTTTCAGAGGGCGTGCTGACCCAAATTTTCCTGTTGGGTCTGGGAAAAGACTGGGGTTTGGAGCAGGTGCTGGAGAGCTGTGCCAAGGTATATCGTCAGTGTCAGGAGCTGGATCTGCGTGCGGTGTGTACCGATCTGCGGGGCGTGTGTCCGCAGTTCACGCCGGCGCTCTTCCAAAAGGCGGCAGAGGCTGCCGCTCTTACCGGCTACCGGTTTGACAAGTACAAGACGACCCCTGCGGCGCCGGGGATCGAAACGGCTGCGTTTCTCTGCGAGATGCCGGAGCGCTACGAGGCCGCCTTGGTAGAGGCGGAGGTGTCTGCTGAGGCCACCTGCATCGCACGGGATCTGATCAATGAGCCCCCCACGGTGCTTACCCCCGCCAAGCTGGCGCAGGCGGCACAGGAGCTTTTTAAGGAGACGCCTGTGAAGGTGACCGTTTACGGCAGAGATGAGGTGGAGCGCATCGGGCTCACCGCTTTTCTGGAGGTCGGAAAGGGCTCGATTTACGAGCCTAAGCTCATTGTCATGGAGTATACCGGCGCGCAGGACGTGGAGAGCCGCCTGGGGCTGATCGGCAAGGGCCTTACCTACGACAGCGGCGGATACTCCCTCCAGTCGTCTGAGTTTATGGAAACCATGCAGCATGATATGAGCGGCGCGGCCGCCGTGATGGGCGCCCTGTGGGCGACGCAGAAGCGGGGCCTTCGGATCAATATTACCGGTGTGGTGGCGGCTTGTGAGAATAAGCTCTCCGCCACGGCCTATGTGCCGGGCGATGTGATCCGCTCCATGTCCGGGCGGTATATCGAGGTGAACAACACCGATGCCGAGGGCCGTATCACTCTGGCTGATGCCGTGACGTATACCAAGCAGTGCTGCGGCGTGGATCGCATCGTGGATATTGCCACACTCACCGACGCTATTCAGACGGCGCTGGGAAATCGCCGCTGCGGAGCCTTTACCAATAACCGGGCCCTGACCGCGCAGGTGGAGAAGGGCGCCGCCGCCGCCTGTGAGCGGATGTGGGAGCTGCCCTGTGACGAGAATCTCCGCCGGGTGCTGGACTCTCGCGTGGCCCATCTGAAAAACAGCGCGATGGGCTCCAGCGTGGGTGGATATGCCACGGTGGGCGCCATGTTCGTTAAGGAGTTTGTCGAGGAGACGCCTTGGATCCACTTGGATATCGGCGGTACCGCTTGGACCACCGAATGTGAGGGAATCTATACAAAGGGCGGCATCGGATTTGGCACGCGGATGCTTTATGAGACGTTCAAGGTGATGGAAAAGGAGGGGACGCAGGTATGAAGAAGCTGGCATTGACGGATTTTGCCAAGTATCGGTATCCTTCTGCACTGGAGCTGTCTCCGGACGGCAGATATCTGACCTTTGCACTCAAGGAGGTCGACAGGGAAGGGGACGGCTACCGGTGGAATCTGTGGCTGTATGATCTGGAGAGCAGAGAGAGCCGGCAGATTACCAGAGGAGACGACCAGCGGCAGGCGGTTTGGGAGGATAACACCCATATTCTCTATAAAACCACAGAGCTGGACGAAGCTATGCGGGCACGGGGCTTTGAGGAAGAGTGGACGGTGTATCACCGCCTGAATGTATGTACAGGCGAAGAGCGCGAGGCATTCCGTCTCCCCATGTCCGTATCCGGGCTCTGGAAAATGGACGAGGGCCGTTATGTTTTCACGGGCGAGACCCATTTGGACCGGCCGAATCTTCTGGAGCTGACGGGAGAGGCGCTGGAGAAGGAGCTCGTTCGCCGTCAGCAGACCAAGGGCTATAAGGTTTTGACGGAATTACCCCTGTGTGAGAACGGGGTTGGGATGTTTAATCAGACCAGAATTACGCTGTTTCTCTATCTGGAGGCTACCGGAGAATATCGCCGGATCACGCCGGAGGACTATGATGTGAATCATGTGAATGTCCGGCCCGGTCAGGTGCTCTTCACTGCGTTCCCCTTCCGGGATGTAAAGCCGGTCACCGAGGGAATGTATCGCTGGGATGCGGAGCGGAACGAGACGGAGACGCTGATCACGCCCGACAAATACAGCATCGACTATGTGGGGCATTTAGGCCGGAAGGCGCTCTGTCTGGGACTGGTCATGCGGGACTATGGCGTGTACGAGCACCCCACATTCTTTGTGGTGGACGAAAATGGCGAGGAAAATCTGGGCCGCTATGACCGCCGGGTCAACTCCGAGGTGGTCACCGACTGCTTCTCCGGCTCCGTCACGGGACAGAGAATGGTGGGCGAGACGCTGTATTTCCTCAACACGGACGGCGTGGGCTCCGGCTTGTGCGTATGGACGCGGGAGGCCGGTGTACAGACGATCTTCGGCGGCGACGACTACCTTATTGATTTCGATACCAAGGACGGAAAGAGGTTCCTCTTCTCTGCGGCTGTGGGTCTGAAGCTTCCTGAGGTGTACCTTTGGGATGGCGGCCAGCTGGAGCAGCTGACGGATTTCAACGGGGCTGCACTGGAGGGCGTGACCATTTCCGTGCCGGAGCGGCTCACCTTTACCAACACGGACGGCGTGGATATCGACGGCTTCGTGATGAAGCCGGTGGGCTACGAGCCGGGCAAGCGGTATCCGGGCATCCTTCATATTCACGGTGGGCCGAAGATGGTGTTTGGCCCGGGCTTCCACCACGAGATGCAGCTTTGGGCGGCCTCCGGCTTTTTCGTATGCTACTGCAACCCCAGAGGAAGCTGCGGCAAGGGAAATGCCTTTGCCGATCTTCAGGGCAAGTACGGAGAGGTAGACTTCCGGGATCTGATGGAGTTCACGGATGAGGTTCTGCGGAGGTATCCCGAAATCGACGCAGATCGAATGGGCGTTGCCGGCGGTTCCTATGGCGGCTTTATGACCAACTGGGTCATCGGTCACACGGATCGTTTCCGCTGTGCCGTGTCCCAGCGAAGCATTGCCAACTATGTGGGGGATTATCTCCTCTCGGATATCGGCTACTATTATGTGCCTGACCAGCAGCTTGGCACCATTTGGGAGCATCCGGAGCGTTTGTGGAAGGCGTCGCCCCTCACCTATGCCGACCGTGTTAAGACGCCCACACTCTTTATTCACGCAGATAAGGATTACCGCTGCACGCTGGCCAACGGTCTGGAAATGTTCGCGGCACTCAAGCTCCATGGCGTGGAGAGCAAGCTGTGCATGTTCTACGGCGAGAACCACGATCTGAGCCGAGAGGGAAAGCCCTCCAACCGCATCAGCCGACTCAGCGAGATCCTGCACTGGATGGAGGAGCACTTGAAGGAAGAATAAGGGGGAGCCAACCGGCGGCTTCTGGCAGAGTGTGTGCCGGAGCATTTGCCGCGCTTAAACCTATATCCCTTGGAAGCTGTCTTTTTTACATGGCGATTTCAGTGGACAGCGGCCACAGCACCGCGTCATACAGGTATCGCGGAAGCATTACGCCGAGAGCCCACCTTCTTGAGAAGGTGGGCTCTCGCTGTAAGCACACGAAATGAGACGCTTTATTTCTTGTCAAACAGGATGAACAGCAGGCTGGACAGGCACAGCAGGAAGGGATAGAACAGCAGGGGGATGATGCCCTGAAAGATGCAGGAGAAGGTGTCCAGCAGGGAGGCGGAGCGCTTGGGGCTGATGCCGTATTCCTCCGCCACCTCCTTGGCGATGGGGCCTGCCATGACGATGGCCACGGCGTTGTTGGCGGTGGCGATATCCATGAGGCCCACCAGCAGGCCGATGCCCAGCTGGCCGCCCCGCTTGCCGCGGAACACCCGGCGGATGAAGGCGAGGATGCTCTCGAAGCCGCCGTAGGCGCGGATGAGGCCGCATAGGGAGGCCACCAGCAGCGTTACCAGAATGCGGCGTACCCATTCCATTTGATCGGCAGCTTTGAGTGCTTCGGTCACGCCTTCTTGCCTTGCCATATCGGAAACGATGATTTCCATACGCTCGTTACAGGCTTGGTCGATCTCGGCAAGGTGCCAATGCAGCGTTCCGCTTGTGAGCAGGCTTGCATAGAGAACCGGACGATGTTCTTTCAGATAGCTGCGGCGCATACGCCCGTACTTGCCGATCTGATAGTCCGGCTCATCAGGCAGCGCAAGGTTCGGGATAAGATAATCACCCTCCTGACGGTAAGTGCCCCCCGTCTGCTCAAATATCGATTTCATATAAATCAGCTCCTTTTTGTGTTGATTTGCAGCGGTTATAAGGCTTTTTGACTCCTTTCCTACAACTGCTGTTCCATTCACCACAAATGAGCCGCAGTCATATGTATTAGGTGGGAGAAACCACCCTCTACATAGTAACTCTTGGTTGGTAATGCTGGCCGATTCGCCATACTTCCGTTCTTCATCGGAAAGGCGGTAGTAGGCGTCTGCTAATTGAACGTGGTTCCTCATGTTTCCTCCTTCCCGGAACCACTCATTTACGGCTCCATTATACCATGCGGCTATCCTGCTGGTCAAAACTTGCGGCCTGTTTTCCGGTGAAAATGATTTCCTCTGTTACCACTTCCTGGATGGTTTTTGTGCCGGTGAATACGCGCTCCACGACATAGATTGCCGCGCCAATCTGCTGCTCATTCTTATCGTTCATGTGTCGCCACCTCCGCTACTATTATGAACAATTCCTTCCGAACTTAACCCATCAGTGGCCAAGCGCACAGACAAAATATTTTCTCTACAGCTCTGCATTTCCACTTGCTCTAATCTCCCCTGCGCAGGGATTGGTGACATTTTATTTCGCCCCATGCCAGCACAAATGTACCTGTTCATGTTGTGCAGTGCTACCACAGCAGCGCTATTTTCAATTTACATCATTTTGACGGATAGCAAGACTGACACACAACGCCTTGGTCACATCCCGCATTTTTTCTTCGGAAAGTTTGCCAATATAGTATCCTATACGGCGTTTGTCCAAGGTCCGCAATTGCTCCAGCATGACCACGGAAAGATATTTCATTCTACCGATCATACCAATGTAACTGTGTATAGGCAGCTTGGATTTTGCATGAACGCGGCTGGTAATTGGTGCAATAATAACCGTTCTCGCGAAATGATTTCCAACATTGTTTTGAAGGATTAATACGGGTCGCGTTCCCATCTGCTCCGATCCAACAACAGGGTCAAGGTCTGCGTAGTATATTTCGCCCCGTAGGTATATGTGGTTCATATGTATTTCACCCCCATTCGGCACATCAACTTATGTAGAGACCGACAGCATATGCTGCCGGTCTTTATTCTGCGAATCGGTCCTTTTGTCCCCGACACCCCGACCTATAGGAAATCATCAGACGGTTGGCGGCTTAATCCAACTCCACGGGAATCACACCCCTCCGAGGATCTCTCCGAGCTGCCTCCACTTGTTACGACGGATCACGTTCCAAATCCCGCTTCAACGCTCAACATTATGGCCAGACAGGCGTATCATTGTGCCCATAGCCGGTCATGGCGATGCACAGATCCGCTGTGCACTTGCAGCTGACAAAAATCGCTAGTCCGTTTTCCTTGGATGTCACGGCGTATCAGCTGCATCGCTCCCGCTTCTCGCGGAGGCTATGGGAATGTATCTGATGAATGATATGAACATGTCAAGGTACCAGCTTGAAGCAAAAGTGAGGCAACAAGCGAAGGGGATTTGGGGCCCCTCTACTTACTACCTCACTTACACGCAATATTGTAACCCTTAAAATTAAATTTAGCAGTTACTTTTTATGCTTGCAATACATTTCGTTGGAGCCCCCGCTTCCATCTCTGAAAGCAGGGGACTTGCAAAGTCACATAACAGAACAATAAGATTATGGAAGCAGCCCCAACTGCAAAAACTTTTCTGTCTTCCATGCAGCAAGACTGTTTTTGCGGTATAAGCTTTGTTGCCTCTGCACCCAGCGTCTGAGTCTGGGATTCTGCTCAAAATCAGCAGGAACGTCAAAATTATGATTCTGGTTCCCGTAGTCAACCAGCGATTGGAACATCTCAAGCCATTTGGTATCATTGTTTGGAATCCATAGCATCCCAAGGGAGTCTAACTGATTGATTTGGTTCTCCGTAAGATGCTTTCCTTCCCTTTTCCCATGATATATTTGTCGCTGCTCAGAAAGCCACCGTCCCAGCCATACTCCATTTTCTTCATAAGTCGATGGAATGGATATGTTGCCGTGCGTTTTGTAGTAGGATTCCAGCATAGCGTATTTTGTATTCCACGAATCTGGTCGTTCCCATACCATTCCCATTGACTCAATTTTCTTTTTGTGCTGCTCTGGCATGCTTCCCCGCCGATATCGTTCGCGCTGGTTTGCGACCCATTCGCCCAACCGGAACCCATCCGGTGAGCAGCAGGATCTTGTGACATTCAGATCTCCATTTGCACGGAAGTATTCTTGTGCGTGGACCATCCCGTTGGCGAAGCTCCTGTCCAGCTTCCCGGTCCAGTTCATGCCGATGGCGTCAAGCGTCGCGATTTGCCTTTCCGTCAAGGGCTTGCCCTTTCCCGGCTTTTTCCGGTTATAGCGCACAGACTGTATCCATACGCCCAGCTTCAGACCGTCCGGCGAAATATACGCCGCAGGGACCTCCAAGTCCCCATGCTTTCTATAATAATCCTGTGCAGCCTGAAAGTTCATTTCCCACTGGCTGTCTACCTTGCTCCAGATAAAGCCCAGTTCATCCAACTGCCGGATGCGTTCTTCCGTTAAATACGACAAACGCAAGCCGGACGCCCGATAACCCCGCAGGTTATATACCCAATTCCCCAGGGCGATTCCCTGCGGATCCACATAGTCTTTCTTGATATCCACATCACCGTAAGCACCCTTGTATGCTTTCAGTGCAGCGAAATATTTTTCCCATCTCTGCTGCTGGACGTCCCATACCATCCCGATGCCATCCAGCCGACGGACCTGTTCCTCTGTCAGCGTACCCGGAACGGACCCACTGTGCACACGGCGCTGGGTTTGCAGCCAGGCCCCCAGAGAATACCCCTCCGGCGTCTTATAGTGCTTCGGCACATTCAGGTGTCCGTGCTCCCGGTAAAATGCCGCCGCACACACAAACATATGCTCCCACGGAACGGACAGAGAATCCTCCAACCTGGCAAATAACTGCCGACACTCCCGTACCTCGTCGATGATCTCAAATCGCTCCTGGACAATGTCGCCGCCGCCCAAATACCGATAGTAGGTGATAGCCGCCTGCATCTCCTCCTGGATGGTTCCGATACTGTATAGATTCTCCACATTGTTGACAACATCCAGTATCAGGGGAGTTTGGGCTGAGCCGCAGGACAGGGCCCGGCCTATCTGCTGCTTGTAGACGGTGGGCGAAACTGTGGGACGAAACAGGATGACCCCGGAAACATCCGGCGTGTGGATGCCTTCGTTCAGCATGTCAATACAAAACAGCAGCCTCAGATGCGCACTGCCGTCCGCCTTGAAAGCAGCAAAAGCCTGACTGGTTTCCGGGTCCTCCGAATAGGCCCGGTAAACATGGGGCTCCGGGTCCACTCCGCCGAACCACTGGGACGCATGACAGAGCAGCTCATCCATATGCTCCTTATTGGCGCAGAACACCAGATATTTTCCGGATCGATCCGTCATATGCTTCCGGAACATGACGTCCAGCCCATCCGCCATTTCCAGCTTCCGGCGCAGAGCGTCCAGGTATACCTGGGCCGCATCCCGCGTAGGCCTTGACTTGGCCCGTTGAATGCGGTGCTGATACTTTTCAAGCTCCTTCTGATAGCTGTAGATCCCCACCACATACTTGGGCGCAGGCAATATGCCGCGGACGATTGCCTCACCCAAGGTCATCTCGATGGCCACGTTCCCGTCAAACAGCTCATCTGCCATATTCCGCTGGCCGTCCAGGTACCGCACGCTGGTGGCGGACAGGCCCAGCAGCTTCGCATCCGGATACATGTGCAGAAGCCTGTCCACGCCCTGTCCCCACATTTCCGCGCCGCAGCGATGAAACTCGTCCAGGATGATGTAGTCCGGACGAATTTCAGACATTTCCTCCGGCTCCATGGACATGAGCTTTGCATAGGTGAAGAAGTGAATATTCTCCGGCTGCTCTCCTCCGGTGACGGCAGTCAGATTCTCCAGCTGCGTCCTAAAAATATAAGCGCTGGGAGACAGCCAGCAAACTGTTTTGTCCGGATAGTCCGCGCAAAGCTGAAAGGCGATAAAGGATTTTCCGGTGCCGGTGGGATGCACGATCGCAGCCTTTCCCTCATCCTCCAGCATACGGCTTGCCGCGTGGTATGCAGCCTTGTTGTGGGGAAATAGATCCAAGTTCACGCAGTCTGTCCTCCCTTGACGCTTTGATAATATAAGCAGAGTTTACATCATTCCGGCGCAAATTGCAACGTTACCCCGGCAGTTCCCATTCAAAGCATAAAAATCGGCAAAAACGGCGAAGGCAGGTTGATGCCTGGCATTGGTCTGCGGCACACTAGTTATTTCAAACGGACAATTTTCTTAGTCAAAAGCTTCAATTTCAATGCGGTATATTGGCAATTGTTCCAAATTTTGCAAAATGTGTCGAATTTTGTTGCAAAACAGGAAGCGGGACAGTTCTATAAGTAGACGCATGGATCAGCGTCTGAATACAAAGAGAAAGAGAGAAAAACGAGTGAAACTGTGGAAACGCATACTGTCCTGTTTCCTGGCGCTCCTTCTGACCGTATACCTGCTCCCTGTGCAGGTCATGGCTGAAGAGTTGGGGGATCTGTGGCCGCTGACAACGGAAAACATCGCAGAGACACCTCCCGATGTAATAGGAGAAGTCCTGGAGCGACGGGGCGAAAACCAGAAAGAATTTCTGCTGGCCAACGGCGTGCGGCAGGTAGTTATCTATCCTGCAGCCGTTCATTATCAAAAAGATGGCCAGTGGGAGGATATCGATAATCGTCTTCTGCCTGCGGCTACGCGGGACGGCGAGACGGTTTATCAGAATGCCGCCGGTATGTGGGATGTCTCGGTACCCGCCGAACTGAACACCGCCGGCGGGATCACTGTCAGTCGGAATGGATATAGTCTATCCTTTTATCTGACAGGTCAGTTGTTTGAAGACGGAGGCGCTATCTCGGAAAGCGGCAGCGCCTCCATGGGGGAGGAACTGTCCGGTGAGGATATGATCTGCGTTCCCGCAGGTGAAAGTACTGCGGCAATCAGCAGTACCACTTCCACTTTGGCAGACGATGACCAGCTTCAGCCAGAAGCTGCGCTGAAGAATCAGCGCAGTGAGGCCCTGTATCAGAATGTTTATCACGACACAGATGTGACCTATGACTTGGACTCCAATCGGTTGAAGGAGTCCCTGATTCTGCGCAGCTGCCCGAAGGAAATGCTGGGCTACCGCTATCGCCTGGAAACGGACAGCCTGCGGCTGGAGCTTCAAGAGGACAACCGTATTCTGGCCTATGCCAAAGACGCCGGTCTCCAAGATGAACCGGTGTTCTATATGCCGGCTCCGTATCTGCTGGATGCAGAAAACGCATACTCCAATGATATCAAAGTGACTTTGGAAGAAAACGACAAGGGCTATGAGCTGCGGTACTATCTGCCCCAGGATTGGATGGCAGACGCTGCGTATCCCGTGGTAATGGACCCCGTGGTCCAGCCGGTATCCAACACGTTCACCATCCGGGATAAGACCGTGACCCAGCGCAATCCGCCGGCCTATGATGCCATTTCTCTGGATGCAGGATATTCCACCAACCGCGGGCGGGAGCGGATTTATATTCGTTTTAAGAATATCCCCTCTTTGACCTCAGCGGATGTGGTCGTAGGCGCAAAGGTTTTACTTTACAAATATAGCGGCTCCGGTAGTATCTCGGGCAATTATATGACGGCGCATCAGGTCAAAAGCATGTGGGACTCTGAGACAATTACCTGGGCTAACCGGGCAGACTATGTCCACACCTCAGAAGATTATCAATTCGTTGCCGGACAAACCTGGCATAGCTGGGATATTACGAACATTGCCCAAAAATGGTATGAGCCCTCCGGAAATACTGGTGTCATGCTTCGCATGTCGGAAGCCGTAGAGGGTGGGACGACAACAAAAACTGCGTCCTTCTATTCCTCTGACTACAGCAACACGCAGCAATGCCCCATGCTGGTCATCTCCTACATCAACAACTGCGGACTGGAAAGCACCTGGGACTATACCTCTTCCAGTGCCGGACGGGCCGGTACCGGCTATGTCAATGACTACACCGGAAACCTGGTGTGGGTCCACACAGGGCTGGGCTTTTCCGGCAACCGGATGCCCGTCAGCATCAACGCTGTCTATAACGCAAACGACAAGGGAAACAAGGCCTACGGTCTTGGCTACGGCTGGCGTACCAATTACAACCAGCGCGTTGAGCAGATCACTTTAGGCGGCACTACCTATTACCGGTGGGAGGATGAGGACGGCACCCGCCACTATTTTATGAAAAAATCTGCCGGGCTGTATGTGGATGAACTGGAGCCTACACGTCAACTGACGGATACCGGCAGCGGAACGAAAAAAATCTGTATCACAGAAAAGAGCGGCAGCAAACGCTATTTCGATGCCAGTGGACGGCTGGCTGGACTCTCCAATAACCAGGCCACAGCCAGCAGTGTCTCCATTTACTACGCATCGCAGGATCACATCTCGGTCATCTCGGACGGCGTTGGCCGCAAATACCGATTCAGCTATGACAGCAGCGGCAACCTGACCAAGATCAGCTTTACAGGCACCGGCACAACAGAGTTGTCCGCTATGACCTACCAGGTCAGCGGCGATAATCTGAGGACCATCGGATATCCAGACGGGAAAAATGCGACATTTTCCTATGGTGCAGAACATCTGCTGACCGGTGCGCAGGATGCTGACGGCTATAAGCTGGCGTATACCTATAACACGACCACGAACGGACAGCCTAACCGAATCGCGACCATCAAGGAATACGATGGCAGCACCGCAGGCGGAACACTGTCTCTGGAATATGCACATAACCAGACCACATTTACCGATCACAACGGCAACAAGGAGATCATGCAGTTCAACCGCTACGGCAGTACCCTGTCGGTGCAGGATGGACTGGGCCGTGCGCAGTTCTCCCAATATGCCAACAGCACGGACCTGTCCAAGGCCAGTCAGCTGACGCTGTCGTCCAAGCTGCAGAATACCGTCATCAATCTGCTGGAAAGCGGCAGCCTCGAGAGCAAGACTGGATGGACGGTATCCGGCACCGGCACCGGCAGCTGGAGCTACAGCCAGGCCCAGGCCTACTATGGCCGCACCTCCCTGTCCATTCAGAACAACACCCTCAAGCCGGTCAGCAGCGCTGTGCGGGCCCTTGAGCCCGGGAAGACATATACCTTCTCCGCCTATGTCAGAGCCGGAGCCAGCGGAGCCCGCATCGGATTGCTGAAGCCCGGCAGCACGGAGCCCCTGGCTGTCAGCACCGCCGCACCGGCCAATAACACCTGGACCCGGCTGCAGGTGACGTATACGCTGCCATCCGGAAGCGCCTATGCCTCGGTTCTCCCCTTCCTGCAGAACACCTCCGGTACGGCCGCCTATTTTGACGCCTTGCAGCTGGAACAGACCGCCTCGCCCAGCCGGTATAACCTGGTAGAAAACAGCGACTTTTCCTTTAATTCCGCCTGGACTCCCAACTCCAGCTGCGCCAGTACGGACCAGATCATCACCTATACCAGCTCTCCCACGGAGAACTCGGACAAGCGAGTTATGCGCATCACCGGTGACCCCAACAAGCACAAGTATGGCAATCAAATTCTGAGCGGCCTTGGCGGGGCCGCAGGCGATGTATATACGGTGGCCGGCTGGGCCAAGGGCGACTGCGTATATACGGACGACAGCAATCGCCGGATGTATGCCCTGATGGTGCGATTCTATTACACAGATGGCACCACAAGCGATAACTTTATCAAGTTCAATCCGGATACGGACAGCCAGAGCAGTTGGCAGTTTGTTTCCGGCGTGGTCAAGGCAGCCAAGCCCTACTCCCAAATGGGCATCTACACGGCCTATGTCCAAACACTGAACACCGTCTATTTCGACAATGTGCAGCTGTTCAAAGAGGAGTTTGGACATAGCTATGACTACGACTCCAACGGCAATCTCATCAGCGTGGTAGACCTGCAAAAGAACAAAACCAAATATGATTACGATTCCAACAACAATTTGGTAAAAATGACCTTGCCAAGTGGGGCCAGTCAGTCGTATACTTATGATAGTTACCACAACGTGACCAAAGCGGTAAGCCCGGAGGGCGTTACCTCCCGGTTCACCTATGATACCTATGGCAACATCAAGACCGTAAAGCTGGGCAGCGGCAGCCAGACCATTTCCGCCAGCGCGGTATATACGGCTAACGGGGACCAGGTCTCCAGCGTCACGGACGCACTGGGCCAGACCACCACCTATGGCTACGACACCCAGACAGGCGTTCTGAACTGGACCCAGGCTCCCGGCGAGACGGCCAGCACCCGCACCAACTACACCCACGACCAGCTGTACCGCACCACCAAGGTCCAGCAGAGCACTGCCGCGGTGGACTATACCTACAGCAAGGATCTGCTGTCCGCCATTTCCACCGCCTCCGGCACGGATTACAGCTTCACCTACGGGGTGTTCGACCTGACCACGGCGGTGAAGGCCGGAAGCCGCACCCTGATCTCCCACAGCTATACCAACGATCAGAACCGGCGGCTGAGCCGGTCCGTCTACGGCAACGGCGACGCCGTGTCCTACAGCTACGACAGCTTTGGCCGCACCACCGCAGTGACCTACGGCGACACCGGCAGCACCGTGTCCTACACCTACGATGCCAACAGCAACCTGGGCCAGCTGACCGACGGCATTTCCGGCCGGGTCAACCGCTACAGCTACGATTTCCTGGATCGGCTCATGCGGTATGAGGAGTCCGGCGACGGCTACAGCAACATTGTCCAGTGGGGCTACGACGACGAGAACAACCTGTCCTCCCAGACACAGACCCTCAACGGCACCACCTACACCAGCACCTACGCCTATGACAAGGATAACCGGCTGACCAAGGCGACGGAGGGCGCCATCTCCGCCAACTACACCTATGACAGCTTCAGCCGCATGACGGGCCTGACCTCCAAAAACGGCAGCACCTCCGTGGTCAGCACCGCCGTCACCTATGTGGACCCCAGCTCGTCGGCCACCTCTACCCAGGTGAAAACCTGGAACAACGGCAAGGCTGCGTACACGTACACCTATGACAACAAGGGGAATATTACCTCCATAAGCGATGGAAGCAAGACGGTCACCTATGCCTATGATGCATTTGGCAGACTTGTGGATGTATACGACCCCGTGGCCAAGCAGCACTGCGTTTATACCTATGACGATGGAGGCAATCTTCTTCAGCAAGTAATCTACAAGCCCAAGCAGAGTTCGGGTGGCGGTGGCGGCGATATTGTCATACCGGTCGATCCGCCGGTTGAACCTCCAATAGAAGTCATAGTTGCGGCAGCCCCGGATGATTATGGTTATTACCTGTCCGCAACGGTGAACTATACTTACGGCGACGCCAATTGGCCGGACCTGCTGACGGCGTTCAATGGGAAGTCCATCACCTACGACGCCATAGGCAATCCCCTGTCCGACGGCACATGGACCTACGCCTGGCAGCACGGCCGCCAGCTGGCGTCTATGAGCAAGAGCGGCAGCAGCATCACCTACGGCTACAATGCCGATGGCAAGCGCATTTCCAAGACAGTCAACGGCACGACGTACAACTTCTCTTACTTGGGCGATCAGCTGACGGAGATGACCTGGGGCAGCAACAAGTTGCACTTTACCTACGACTCCACTGGCCCGGCGTCTGTGACGTACAACGGCAACAGGTATTTCTACCTGAAAAATGCCCAAGGCGATGTCACCGGTCTTGTCAATGCCAGCGGCACCCAGGTGGTGTCCTACACCTACGATCCCTGGGGTGCGCCCATGTCCACCGATGGCACCATGGCCGCCACCCTCGGCGCCGCGAACCCCCTGCGCTATCGTGGGTACGTCTACGATACCGAAACGGGCCTGTACTACCTCAGCAGCCGGTATTATAACCCGGTCTGGGGAAGGTTTATCAACGCGGACGGCTATGCTTCCACGGGACAGGGATTTACCGGGGACAATATGTTCGCATATTGTAACGATAATCCGGTAAATAGGAGCGACAGCAACGGTAATTTTTCAGTAAATGTAATCGGTGCGCTTGTAGGTGGAGCAGTTGCTCTTGGAATGGACATGCTCAATTACGCCTTTTCTGGACAGCCTATTGACTGGGGACAAGTGGCCATTGATGTTGCATTTGGCGCACTAAGTGGATTCTTCCTCTCTGCAGAGAACCCGCTTTTAGATGCGGCAATCAACCTGCTGAATAATACGGTTAACGAAGTCTATGCACAGGCAAAAAATGGTTTTCGAGGCAGTAACCTACTATCTTCTGTCAAAACCGTTGCACTAAATACTGCTCAGGACATTGTCGTCGGTCAAATAATATCCAGAAAAGCGGATGATGCATTGGCTCCCATTAAGGTCACAAGGGAGGTTGCATCTGGAAGTGCTGCTGGGTACGCCGCAAAGGCAAATGCTCGCAGACAGGCGGGAAGATCTTCGTCGTATTACGCAAAGCGCGCGGCAACCCAAAACCGAAATGCTGAATACTATAATAAGATTTACTATGGATTAAAGACTGGTATATCGGGATTTTGGAATGCATTTATTTAGCAAATATCTGTTATGAAAGGGAAGTAGCATGAAAAAAAGCAGCAAATTCAGCAAGCTATTTTATATTCCGGCCTGGCGGACCGGCGCTGTGGAACGAGAGCTGGCAGAACATGTCCAGAACGGATATAAGCCTGTGGATTTTCAGGAGATCCTATTTTCTATATGGCGGATCACCTTTCAGAAGTCGGAACGGTGCCCCCATGACTATTACCTGTTTGGCCGATTTCAGGCAGGACGAGGATCTACGCTTGGCTACGACAGCCCCTGCGGCAAAGAAGAACGAAAGATTTCCGATATATCCCGAAGGACCCTGGTCATAGGGGCAGATCTTCTGGTGGCGGAACTGAATCCGGATGCAGACCCCCATACGGTTGCCAAGTACCGGGCTGAGAAAATGAAAGCTGCCCGAAAGCTATATGTGTCATTTCTCTTGTTCGAACTACTGATGCTGCCCTTCATATGCTTGGTTTTCTTTATATTCATGCCCCATGATATTTTCTTCGACAGTTTCAAACAGCCCTTCGAGTTTCCCACGGATCTATTGCCCCTTGCCATATTCCCTGTCTATGCGGCTATAGCGGCTGCAGGCTGTACATCTGAATTGAGGCGCTTAGCGAATATAAAATAGCCGTCGGTGCCATCTCCGCCAACTACACCTACGACAGCTTCAGCCGCATGACGGGCCTGACCGCCAAAAACGGAGTCCCTCTTACCACAAAAATGCCTCATATATAAGACG
>ERZ1027181.145-NODE-145-length-34048-cov-10.648898_pt1 | contig 34048 bp, 26 predicted proteins | sample MGYA00519247_ERZ1027181 | MGnify/ENA primary metagenome ERZ1027181 (study PRJEB26926, sample SAMN06164415) | human gut metagenome | biome: ENVO:00009003; feature: ENVO:2100002; material: ENVO:00002003 | host: Homo sapiens | place: USA | collected 2012 ...
CCTGCCAATCCAGACCGGCCAGTTCCAAGGCTTCACGGCTTGCAGGGGCATCCATCACGATACGGCCAAGTCCATGCCAAGGGGTTTCACGGACAGAGAACATGGTTTCAACATTTGCGGACATAATCTTTACCTCCAAAATTTTTGATTATCTTATTTCTTTTCGATCTGATGAGCCATCCAGACAATGATTTTCGCAGCACCTTTTCCGACTGCTTTCATCACCTCCACCAATACTTTTTCTAAGATTTCTGCCATTGATTTTTCCTCCGTTTTTCTGTAAAAATCAAAGACCAGTAAGCTGATGTGATTGCTTACTGGTCTTTCTATCCAAGGGTATAATATATCATTATATCTGCTTCAGATACGCCTAACTTGTACCAAGTGTGTCCGCTGTGTCAGTGTTTTTGCGAATCAGTCTTCTGTTTTCGTGTCTTTCAGGTGTTTTATGGGTGGAGATATAAGGATATAATAAAACTTGTTTTGAAAATCTCTGACACAACCGGCACAGCCGACACAGCCTCCTACTTCTGAGTTTTCGACCAGATTCCCACAACCACCGTGAGATCCTGCCATTCATTTTTGCGGATTCCTTGATTTCGGGATGCCTTAAAAGCCTTTGCCTCCTCAAAGGAAATCGAAAAGCGTGCCATCTCTACAAAGCCATCCATCGTATATGCTGCGGCGTTTCTCGCCTGTACCTCTGACATCTGAAAGTCGAGTGCCCAGCGAAATTCTTCATTTGTCAAGGGCGTAATCTGCGCCACACAGCTGTTGATAAGCTCCCGATCAACATCGTTCTTTGATGCCCGCTGCCATTCATCCAGCTTCTGCGAGATCAGCTTCATGTCCAGTGCTCCACTGCGTTCATCCTCCTGTTCTACGCTCTCATACTGGGATTGCAGATCTGCGATCTGGTTGTCTAAGCCTTTGCGACGTTCCATAAGTTCCTGTTTGGTGATGATGCCGTCTGCACACAGGTCAATATACTTGTCCAGCCGCTCTCTCTGCTTAGCGATGCTCTTTTCCAGCATTGCCTTTCTGGAAATACGAACCGTCTTTTCCTCTGCCATACAGCGGCTCAGGATTTTATAGACCTCTTTAACTGTCTTTCCCTTGTCAAATGTGAGATGTTCAAACACCTTTGCCGCCATCAAGTCCAGCTTCCACTCACTGATAGCCTTGATTTGGCAACTGATGCTCAAATCAAGGCCATGTTCCTGCAAGTAGCTGATGCTCGGCCTGCGTGTACGGCGGTAGCACTGAAATCCATGAATTACAGCACCATCCCGGTTCACACGCCACTTGAACTGAATAAATCCTGCACCGCAACTGCAACGCAATTTTGCCGTCCAGACCGACTTAGTCGTATTTCTCATGTACTTGTGCTTTTTTCCGTTTTCATCGATTACTCGTGCTGATCTCGATGCCAAAATCTGCTGGCATCTCTCCCACATTTCTTCCGAAACCAATGGCTCAAAATCCCCTTTCACATAGATGTAGCTGCTTTCATCCAGATTTTTGATACGCTTCTGCGTCAAGTAGCCGTCACTATGGGATTTATTATAGCAAATGCATCCCTTATATGTTGCATTGTGCAGGACCCGACTCACCTTGGAAGCGTCCCACGAAACATGACCTCCCGCATCCAACCGTCCAAGACGATATAACTCTGCGACTATTTTCTGTAGGCCGACTTTACCACTCGAATACATCTGGAAAATCAACCTTACAGTTTCAGCCTGTTCCGGTTCGGGAACATAGGTTCCATTCTCCCTGCGGAATCCCAAGATGTTTCCGTTGCCATACAGAATGTGCCTTTCCCGACTGATTTTCTGCCCTGCCTTCACACGTTCTGAGATTTTGCGGCTTTCATCCTGTGCCATGGAAGACATGAGCGACAGTCGGAGTTCGCCATCATCGGTAGCCGTGTTGATACTGTCATTGATAAAAAGCACATCCACGCCCATAGCCTTCATCTGGCGCGTATAGGACAAAGCATCCACCGTATTTCGTGCAAAGCGGCTCACCTCACGGGTAATGATAAGGTCAAATTTATCTTTCCTTGCATCCTCCATCATACGCAAAAACTCTGGCCTCTTCTGTGCTTGTGTTCCGGTGATACCTTGGTCTACATAGACCTCCACGATTTCCCAGTCCGAATGCCGGGAACATTCGATTTTATACCACTCCAACTGATTTTCCAGCGCATTGATCTGCGCCTCATGCTCTGTTGAGACACGAGCATATACTGCTACTCGCATTTTTTACCTCCATTTTCTTGATTTTTCGGATAAAAAGAAAGGCTCTGGCAGAATCCTCCACCAGAGCCTTTCTCTGTTGCTTACGAAGCCTTTGCAGGCGGTTCTTCCTCCTGCTCACGCTTCATCCGAAGGAAGTTCTGATAGGTAGGCAGGTTCAGCAGTCCTGCCGCAAAAAGAGCTTCGATCAGACAGTAAGCCATCGCCTTTTCGTCAACGTCCATCATCGTAACACCTCCGTAGTGCTTGTGATCGTGCTTCGGCTCACAGATATAACGTATCATCGAAAAGTCAGACGTTACGGACGAAGGCGGATACCCCGGAACGCTGACACAGCATTCCTGCGGATAACCATGTCATTGCCCGGACATCTTGAACGTATGTGTTCAAACCCCATAGCTTTCAACGCATTTCTGAGATCCGAGTCTTTGCACACTCCTATGTTCTTCTCCTTGCAAAAGTGCAGATAGGCATTGTACAAGTCATCCAATGCAGTCATTGCATCCATATCACTTATATCACAACGCTCCTGCACAAACATTTTTACAGGCGAATATTTCGCACTGTCCACATAGGGAATCTCCGGGAAGATGTAGTTGTATTGTACAAGCTTTCGCGCATAATACAGTGCCTTTGTAACAATGGCGTCCCGCTCGGCCCAGATTTTGTCTCCCAAATCCGGGTCTTGCTGATTATCCGGGATTGCATAATTAAAGGGCAGATATACGATACGCTTCAGAAAAGCATCATCGTCTCCGTCAATGGAGAGCGGGTGATTACTAGAAAAGACAAACTTAATTCGTCTTTCCAGCAACGCATCATCGCGATATTTTCGTGGAATATTCATTGAATCTCCTCCGGTGATTTGTTTCAGCCGGGAGGCCGCTTCCTCGTTGATTTTGGAACTGGACATGTCCATGTCAAAATTGATGACGGAAGTTGCCAGGGATGCCATCCCAAATTGGTTTGTCAGCTGCTTGAGCTTGATATTGCTGATGGATTCTTTGGGGTACAGGTGTTTGATAAAGCTTCCCAGAACGCTCTTACCGCTATTTCCGACGCCTTTCATGAAAATGAAAAACTTTCCCCGTGCAGGATAGATAAGCAAATACCCGATTACCATCCAAAATCGCTCCATCAGCTGGGGATCACCGCCCGTGACCTGATGCAAATAGCCCTCAAATATCGGGCATTTTGCGTCAGGATCGTATTTTGCATTAATATAGGTAAAGGTTATTTGATCAGGACTGTGTGGGTGAAGCTTCCACTCTACAAGTTCAAAGATACCATTTTCTAAAGGTGCATAAATCGACCCATCCCCCGACTCGCTACACTCAATTTGGGGATCCGTCATAAAGCACCCGTAGAGTTCCTTATACCCGTGGAGACTGGATTCATGATTGAGCTCATAGTCCACATGCTCACGATATAGCTTGATCAGTTGCTTTGCATCAAGCTGTGTGTAGTAGTATCCGTTGTGATAATACAGCGTATTTCCATAGGAAATAATGTGGACATCTTTTTTCAGTTTCCTTGACAAGTCCACAAGGGACTGATCTTTAGAAACTTTCTTGACAGCCGGTTCTGGTGTTGGAAGACTTACCGAATCAGACAATGTGCTTTTCTGCACATCATCTGGTACGTCATCCATCATCAAGACCATTGGTGGTACTGCATCTCTCACATTGAGAGAACTGGGATAGTCCGAAAGCTGTTCGGAGAGTATCGGCGCATCCAACTTATGCCGTGCCTTGTTCCGTTTCTCCTTAAATATCTCGCCGGTCTTCGGTCTATCCTCAGGGACAATCGGCGTCATATTCTCTAATAGCTCAACCTCACCAGACTGAAGAACTTCATTAGAATCATTGAAATCGTAATCCCATGCGGACACAGCTTCTGTCCCTTCAGTCGGCCGGACACGCTGCTCAAGCAATTTCTTTCGTTTTTCCTTGAATTCGGCTTTATTCATGCTTTTCTTCCTCCTTAGAAGTTTTCTGAACGTAGCTTTGCGCGATAAGATTCTCGATGCAGTTCTGCTTACCTGTCGTATTGCCAGAAATGAGGTAATCAATTCTCGTCAGTCCACCATCCTGGTTGTCACCAACCCAGATGTATCCAGTTTCTGTATCCCAAGCATGAACCAAAAGCTCGTAGTGAGTCTCCTGTTCAGTATCTTCGGTATGACCAACGATAAGTGGTACATCTCCTATGAGAATAAGGCAGAAGAAGATTTTCCCAGATTTATCGGTTTTCATACTGAAAAGACCCTGAAAATCATCAATCCCATCTTCAATTTTCCAGTTGTATGCGGCAATCTGCTTTCCATCCTTGAAAATAATCATCCGAAAACCTTCAAGGTAGGAAGGATATTCACCTTCGCAAAATACAAGTTTACCATCCATGTTTCCAAGAGCTGCATAGTTTTCTTTTCTTTTGAAGGCTTTTTTCATCCATACAAAATTTTTTTCTGACAGAGTGCGTTCCTCTTCCTTCAGCGCTTTGTAGATGTTTTCATTGTTCTTCTGTGTCATGATTGTGACCTCCCAAATAAATAATAATTTGCTTTAGACATCGCTTTTATGTCTTCCACGCCATTATTATAAATCACTTTGAACGACCCGAAAATTCTAGTATATGCCAATATTTCATATCTCCTCAAGCACCATTTGTTAACAATTCACTTGTGCCAGCAAACAAAAAAAGCGTAAACAAGTCCTTTTCTTGGTTACGTCAATGGACTTGTTTACGCTTTTTTCATTGTTTCGTCACATTTAGAGCTTTACCTTCTTTTCTCTAACATGATAAAGTCTCTCAATACATTGCATTAACTCCTTCTCACATTTCAAAATACTTTTGTCTATGCGCTTATACACCTCTTCATTCTGTAAATCATCTCTTGGATATTCTTCTTCAAACTTAGCAAGTGTTTGCTCTATATTATCAAGATGCCATATTCCCTCAGAGAACTCATAAATGCGCTCGTTATCATCCGCCCATGGGTACAATAGCGCAATTCTTTCCTCTATTTTCTTTTTATCTACCTTAATCCTTTTGACCTCTTCAAGTGCACGGAGCCCCTGAACAATAAGCATTTCGTAATAATCAGCTTTTGGATTCGGCTCACCCACAGTTCCCCAGAACCCTTCTTCGTCAACCTCAAAGTGTCTATCGTTTGGAGTCCACGCCACCCTTTTTAATCCAACTTCCGAAAGTCTAATCAATTTTCCTAACGCTTTTGCATCTTTTTTTAAAAGTTCATTAAAGAAAACCATACTTCTCACATTTAGTAGCGTATTTTTCCCCACAGTGATACGCTGATTATTTTGAGGATTTACACAACCGTAAAAAATTATATTCAACCTATTTTCTATGCAATCTTGTATTTTATCTACACTAAATTCTTCTCTTCCTTCTTCGATCTTTCCATCATTGATAGCGTTTATCATTATTTGATTTATTTCATCTTCTGTGATTTTTTGATTATCATATTTAGATATATCTACTTTCTTTTCCACCGCCCAGTTTTCAATACAAAATCTCTTAAAGTCAATCAAAGCCTCAATTTTTCCAGCTTCCTCAAACTTCCACGCAATCCTATGTGACGGTGCTCCTAAAATTTTTTCAATTTTTCGCCATACATTCGTTTCTTTGTCTACCCTATGTTCTTTATTATCCGGCATAATTCTTTTTCTCCTTAGCCAAAACCACCGGCTAAGCCGGTGGCTTGAGTAAGCCCTAGAAGGGCATAATACTAGCAAAGCCCCTGCAAGGGGCCACGAGCAAGCGTCTTTCATCTGCATTACTTGCCATGCTGCTCTAACGAGTTATGCCCATAAAGCGCATCTTCTAAGATGACAACTTCTTTGTCATCTCGCTTCTCTCGAATCTTATAGCTAAAGCATTTTTACTCCACCAGCTTAGCTGGTGGTTGTGAATCGCTCAAGCACTCAACCAAAAACCTCCCCGGCAAAACCGTTCAGTTTCACCGGGGAGGTTTATCATACGCTTATCTTCCCATGTTTTGCACGATTAGTGCATCTTCATGCAACAATCTTACTTTCTGGGATTTTTGATAGCAGCCTGAGCAGCAGCCAGACGGGCGATAGGCACACGGAAGGGAGAGCAGCTGACGTAATCCAGACCAACGTTGTGGCAGAACTCCACGCTCGTGGGGTCGCCGCCGTGCTCGCCGCAGATGCCCAGACCCAGATCGGGGCGGGTCTCACGACCGTCGTGGGCAGCCATCTTGACCAGCTTGCCGACGCCGACCTGATCCAGATGCTGGAACGGATCGCTCTCGTAGATCTTGTTCTCGTAGTATGCGCCCAGGAACTTGGCAGCGTCATCACGGCTGAAGCCGAAGGTCATCTGGGTCAGGTCGTTGGTGCCGAAGCTGAAGAACTCAGCCTCCTTGGCGATCTCGCCGGCAGTCAGGGCTGCGCGGGGGATCTCGATCATGGTACCGACCTGATACTTCATGTCAACGCCGGCAGCAGCGATCAGCTCGTCAGCAACCTTGACGACAACGTCCTTGACGAACTTCAGCTCCTTGACCTCGCCGACCAGCGGGATCATGATGTGCGGAGTGATCACATGACCGGTCTCAGCAGAGACGTTCAGGGCAGCCTTGATCACAGCGCGGGTCTGCATAGCAGCGATCTCGGGGTAGGTAACAGCCAGACGGCAGCCACGGTGACCCATCATGGGGTTGAACTCGTGCAGAGAAGCAACCACGTTCTTCAGGTCTTCGTAGGTCATGCCCATGTCGGCAGCCAGTTCCTTGATGTCCTCGTCCTTGGTGGGCAGGAACTCGTGCAGGGGCGGGTCCAGATAACGGATGGTCATCGGGCGCTCACCCATGATGCGGTACATGGCCTCGAAGTCGCCCTGCTGGAACGGCTCGACCTTGGCCAGAGCAGCCTCGCGCTCTTCCACGGTGCGTGCGCAGATCATCTCGCGGACAGCCTTGATGCGGTCCTCAGCGAAGAACATGTGCTCGGTACGGCACAGGCCGATGCCCTCAGCACCCAGATCCACTGCCTGCTGTGCGTCACGCGGGTTATCAGCGTTGGTCATGACCAGCAGCTGACGTGCTGCGTCTGCCCAGCCCATGAAGCGGTTGAAGTTCTTGTTGCCGGTAGCGGCCACGGTAGCGACCTGCTCGCCGTAGATGTTGCCGGTGGAGCCGTCGATGGAGATCCAGTCGCCCTCGACGAACTTATGGCCGTTGATCTCGAAGGTCTTTGCCTCCTCATCGATCTTGACCTCGTTGTCGTTGCCGCAGCCGGAGACACAGCAGGTGCCCATACCACGGGCAACAACGGCTGCGTGGCTGGTCATACCGCCGCGGACGGTCAGGATGCCCTGAGAGACCTGCATACCCACGATATCCTCGGGGCTGGTCTCCAGACGCACCAGAACGACCTTCTTCATCTTGCCGGACTTGACCATCTCCTCTGCCTCTTCAGCAGTAAAGACGATCTGGCCGCAGGCAGAACCGGGAGAAGCTGCCAGGCCCTTGCCGACGACCTCTGCAGCCTTCAGGGCAGCAGCGTCGAACTGGGGATGCAGCAGGGTATCCAGCTGCTTGGGCTCCACGCGCAGGACAGCCTCCTGCTCGGTGATCATGCCCTCGTCCACCAGATCGCAGGCGATCTGCAGAGCAGCCTGTGCGGTACGCTTGCCGTTACGGGTCTGCAGCATATACAGGTGGCCATCCTCGATGGTGAACTCCATATCCTGCATATCGCGGAAGTAGTTCTCCAGACGGGTAGCGATCTCAACAAACTGATCGTACACCTCAGGCATCTGATCCTTCAGGTGGCTGATGGGAGAAGGAGTGCGCACGCCTGCGACGACGTCCTCGCCCTGTGCATTGATCAGGTACTCGCCCATCAGCTTCTTAGCGCCGGTGGCGGGGTCACGGGTGAAAGCAACGCCGGTGCCGGAACGGTCGCCGGAGTTACCAAAGGCCATCTGCTGCACGTTGACAGCGGTGCCCCACTCGTAGGGGATCTCGTTCATCTTACGGTAGACGTTTGCACGGGGGTTATCCCAGCTGCGGAACACGGCCTTGACAGCCTCGATCAGCTGATCGCGGGGGTCCTGCGGGAAGGGACGGCCTTCGTTCTCCTCGTAGATCTTCTTGAAGGTGCCGACCAGTTCCTTCAGGTCGTCAGCAGTCAGGTCCACGTCGTTCTTGACGCCCTTGGCTTCCTTCATCTTGTCGATCTCGACCTCGAACAGGCTCTTCGGGACCATCATAACGACATCGGCGAACATCTGCACGAAGCGGCGGTAGCAGTCGTATGCAAAGCGGGTGTTGCCGGTCTTTTTAGCCAGACCCTCAACAGCCTCGTCGTTCAGGCCCAGGTTCAGGATGGTGTCCATCATACCGGGCATGGACTGACGTGCGCCGGAACGGACGGAGACCAGCAGGGGGTTGGTGTTGTCGCCGAACTTCTTGCCGGTGATCTTCTCCAAGCCCTTGAGGTGCTCAAAGATGTCAGCAGTGATTTCGTCATTGATCTGACGGCCGTCTGCGTAATACTGGGTGCAGGCATCGGTAGTGATGGTGAAGCCCTGCGGCACCGGCATACCGGCTGCGGTCATCTCGGCCAGACCGGCACCCTTGCCGCCCAGCGTGTTCTTCATGGTGACCTTGTCACCGCCGAAAGCTTCATTGCCTTCGCTGAAGTAGTACAGATACTTTTTGCTCATGCGTTGTTTACCTCCCATTCGTGACCGGCGGCATGGCAGCCGCGGTCTCATCGTTTGCCTTGTCTTGAACGTACGATGAACATTGTTTTGTGAATGCTAAACTATTATACCAGAAAATCCACTCCTTTCCACCATGCAAAATCCCGAATTTGTCTGTTATTTTTTATGCAAATCCCTTGAAATTTGCTAAGTTTTAAGGTAGTATAGAATGGGAGAAAGTTCGAGAGGTTTTTTGTTTATACACGCGATTTCTCGTCCTGTTGGATACAACTTTCTATCCCTGTAACTTTTTCATTTTTATTTTGTCGGAACAAAGCTTTCCGCAGCGGAGATGCTGGGCGGACAGGCAACAATTTTCCGGTCGCCTTTTCTGTCTCTCTTCCGCCGCGCGCTTTGGTGGGAAGGGAGATTTTTTTCATGCAGAATCCTATTTCTGAACAGGCCCGCGCCGCAGCTTTGGCACAGCTGGATGCCGCCGAGGCTGCCCGCGAGGACATCCTTGTGCAGCACATTGCAAACGGCGTCGTCATCGACAGCCGCACCGTGCAGATCGACCCGGAGGTGGTCATTGCCCCGGGCGCTGTGATCCTTGCGGGCACCATCCTGCGGGGCAAGACGGTCATCGGCGCAGGCTGCGTCATCGGCCCCAACACCCTGATCGAGGACAGCACCGTGGATGAAGGCACCACCGTAAACGCCAGCCAGATCTACGGCAGCCACATCGGCCCCCACAACAACATCGGCCCCTTCACCCATGTGCGAGTGAACACCGTCACCGACTACGGCGTGCATCTGGGCGCCTATGTGGAGACCAAGAACTCCAACTTTGCCCGCGGCAACACCGTGAGCCACCTGACCTACATCGGCGACAGCGATGTGGGCAAGTACTGCAACTTCGGCTGCGGCACCGTCACCTGCAACTACGACGGCAAGGATAAGTTCCGCACCCAGATCGGCGATTACTGCTTCATCGGCTGCAACACCAACCTTGTGGCCCCGGTCAAGGTGGGCGATGGTGCCTACACCGCCGCCGGCAGCACCATCACCAAGGATGTGCCCGCACAGGCATTGGGCATTGCCCGGGAGCGCCAGACCAATCTGGACGGCTGGGCAGAGCCCAAGATGGAAGCCTACATCGCAAAAAAGCAGAAGCTGGAAAACGAGCAGAGCAAGTAAACCTCTGCCGGAAGGGAGCCATGTATGAAGTCTGAAAGCTTTCGCAAGCAGGCGCTGAGCCTTGTCCTTTTCTTCGCGGCTGTTGCCGCCGTGTTCGTCCTGACCCGCCTGCGCAGCGACCCCGCCAAAAAGCAGGCCGAGTTCGTGGTGCAGCAGCTGCTCTCCTGCTCCTCTGCCGTAGAGCAGGCCGTGGATGCCGCCGCGCCCGCCGGCAGTGAACCGGGGCTTGCCGCAGCGGACACCGATGGGCTGTACGCCTTTCTTCAGGCGCAGCTGGGCGATACCATGACAGCCGACTGCCTGAACAAAATCATGGCGAACCGTCTGCCCACCCGCATCACCGCGCTGGCCGGGCAGTCCGGCGACAAGCTGGTGCCCGCCGACCTCACCCTGAAAAAGCGCGCCGGGGCAGAAAACTGCTACGACTTTTCCGCCGCCCTGCTGACCGCTACGGACAGCACCGCCGCCGCGCAGGTGTCCGGCACCATCACCATGGTGAAGGAGGACGGCCGCTGGAAGGCCTCTGCCATCACGCTGAACCTGTAATATAATGTTTTTCTGCCCCTGTGCCCTGCGGCATGGGGGCATTTTTTGCTTATAATGTATATCTTTTTGCGCGCGCGTATGTTATACTTAGATGTTGTATCACACTATTATCAGGAAAAGGTATTATCATATCATGAATGAAAACGATATCTGGCTCATTGCAGGGCTGGGCAACCCCGAAGCAAAGTACGATGGCACCCGCCACAACGCCGGTTTTGCCGCGCTGGACGCGCTGGCCGACAAGTGGAACATCTCTGTGGGCAAAACCAAGTTCCAAGGCCTGTGGGGACAGGGCGAGGTGAATGGCCACAAGGTGGTGCTGCTAAAGCCCCTGACCTACATGAACCTTTCCGGCGATTCCATCGCCCCTATGGCGGGCTTTTTCAAGATCCCTGCCGACCATGTGCTGGTGCTGTGCGATGACATCACCCAAGCCCCCGGCAAGCTGCGCATCCGTCCCTCCGGCTCTGCGGGCGGGCATAACGGCCTGAAAAGCATCATTGCCCGGCTGGGCGGGGAGAATTTCCCCCGCATCCGCATCGGCATCGGCGCAAAGCCCCACCCGGACTACGACCTTGCCGCATGGGTGCTGGGCAAGTTCCCGCCAGAGGACGCCAAGGCCATCGCCGACCGCTACGCCGACCTTGAAGCCGCCGCAAAGCTTATCATGGACGGTAAACTGGGTCTGGCGCAGAGCAAGTATAACGGGTAAAAATCATTCTCCCGCATCCTGACAGGAAAGGAGGTTTTTCCATGTACGAAGCCTTACTCAAGGCCACCCCGGAATATCAGAAGGTCGCCGCAAGCTTTGGCTCGGCAGGGCCGGCGGCGCTGTTCGGTCTGCCGCCCGCAGGCAGGGCGCTGCTGTATGCCGCACTGCAAAAAGACCTTGGCCGGGTGCTCTGCATCGTGACCCCCGGCGAAGCCGAGGCCACCCATTTTGCGGACGACCTCAAGGCGCTGGGGCTTACCGCAGCGGTGTTCCCGCCCCGGGACTTTATGCTGCGCCCGGTGGAGGGTGCAGGCCGCGAGTACGAGTACCGCCGCCTTTCGGTGCTGGGCGCACTGGCGGGCGGACGGCTGCAGGCCGTCTGCGTGCCCGCCGAGGCACTTTTGCAGTACACCGTGCCCCGGGCTGAGTTCATCCAGAATACCCTCACCTTAAAGCCCGGCATGGTGTATAACCGCGAGGCACTGGTGGCGCGGCTGTTTGCCGCCGGGTATGTGCGCCGCAGTCAGGTGGACGGCCCGGGACAGTTCAGCGTGCGCGGCGATATCGTGGATATCTACGCGCCGGATATGCGTCAGCCCGCCCGCGTGGAATACTGGGACGACGAGATCGACTCCATGTCCTCCTTTGACCTGCTGACCCAGCGGCGGGACGGTGCACTGGAAAAAATATACCTCTCCCCTGCCCGCGAGGTGCTGTTCGGCAGCACCGCCGAGACTGCCGAGGCGCTGCGCAGCGCCATCAAAAAGGCGCGCGGCAAGCACCGCACCGCGCTGGAAAAGGCCACCGAAGCCGATCTTTCCCAGCTGGATTCCGGCCTGATGCCGGAGGCCATGGATAAATATTACGGCATCCGCTACCCCGTCCCCGCCACGCTGCTGGACCATCTGGACGCGCCGCTGTTCATTCTGGATGAAGTCGGCGGCATCCAGGATGCCCAAAAGGCCACTGAGTTCCGCCGCAGCGAGGAGCTGACCGGGCTGCTGGAAGAGGGCGTGCTCTGCCCCGGGCTGGATGTGCTGTACCAGACCATGGACGATCTTGTCATTGCCGCCCAGAACCACAGCACCCTGCTGTGCGAGAATTTCCTGCGCGGGATGAACGAGTTCAAGCTGAAAGACCTCATCAACGCCGAGGCCTTTGCCGCCCCCAACTGGAACGGCGACCTTGCCTCCCTGCGGGAGGACTTAGACCCGCTCATCGCCCAAGGCTACGCCGTCACTCTGTTTGCCGGTACGCCCAAGGGCGCAGCCGCTTTGACCCGCGACCTTGCCGACAAGGGCTATGCCGTGAGCATGAGCCGGGATGTGCGCCCCGCCAAGGGTATTTTACAGGTACTGCCCGGGCATCTGACTGCCGGGTGCACCTTCCCCTTTGCCCACGCAGCGGTGCTTTCCAGCCGCCGTCACGGGCTGGACGAGGAAGCCGCCGCCGAAGCCAAAAAGCGCAAGAAGAACAAAAACGCCCTGTCCAGTCTTTCAGACATCAAGCCCGGGGACTATGTGGTGCACCAGAGCCACGGCATCGGGATGTACGCCGGTATCCAGCGGCTGGAGGTGCAGGGCGCTACCAAGGACTACCTCAAGGTGCAGTATTCCGGCTCGGATGTGCTGTATGTGCCGGTGACCCAGCTGGATCTGCTCAGCCGCTACACCGCCCCCGGCGATGAGGAAAAGGTAAAGCTGGCAAAGCTGGGCGGCACCGAGTGGCAGCGCACCCGCGCCAAGGTGAAAAAGGCCACCGAGGAGATGGCGCAGGAGCTGATCGAGCTTTACGCCCGCCGCCGTCAGGCCACGGGCTACGCCTTCCCGCCGGACGGCGAATGGCAGCGGGACTTTGAGACCCGCTTTGACTACGACGAGACCGACGACCAGCTGCACGCCACTGCCGAGATCAAGCAGGACATGGAAAAGGGTTACCCCATGGATCGTCTGCTCTGCGGCGATGTGGGCGTGGGCAAGACCGAAGTGGCGCTGCGCGCCGCCTTCAAGTGCATCATGGGCGGCAAGCAATGCGCCCTGCTGGCACCCACCACCCTGCTGGCGTGGCAGCACTACAACACCCTGCTCTCCCGCATGGAGGCTTTTCCGGTGAAGATCGGGATGCTGTCCCGCTTCCGCACCGCCAAGCAGCAGAAGGAGACGTTGCGCGGCTTACAGGCCGGCAGTGTGGATATCGTGGTGGGCACCCACCGGCTGCTGTCCAAAGATGTGAAGTTCCACGACCTCGGCCTTGTCATCATCGACGAGGAACAGCGCTTTGGCGTGAAGCACAAGGAAAAGCTGAAGGAAAACTTCATCGGGGTGGATATACTCACCCTGTCGGCCACCCCCATCCCCCGCACATTGAACATGGCAATGAGCGGCATCCGGGATCTTTCCACCATCGAGCAGCCGCCCATCGAGCGGCAGCCGGTGGAGACCTTTGTGCTGGAATATAACGATGTTATCCTTGCCGAAGCCATGAAGAAGGAGCTTGCCCGGGGCGGGCAGGTGTACTACCTGCACAACCGGGTGGACAACATTGAAGCCTGCGCCGCCCATGTCAGCCAGATGGTGCCGGGTGCGCGGGTGGGCATCGCCCACGGCAAGATGACCGAGGAAGAACTGAACCCCGTATGGCAGCACCTGCTGAACGGCGAGATCGACATTCTGGTCTGCACCACCCTCATTGAGACCGGCATTGATGTGCGCAACTGCAACACCCTCATCATTGAGGACGCCGACCGCATGGGTCTGGCGCAGCTGTACCAGATCCGTGGGCGGGTAGGACGCTCCGGCCGCAAGGCCTACGCCTACTTCACCTTCCGCCGGGACAAGACCCTGACCGATATCGCCCAGAAGCGGCTTTCTGCCATCCGGGAGTTCACCGCTTTCGGCTCGGGCTTCCGCATTGCCATGCGGGATCTGCAGATTCGCGGCGCGGGCAGTCTGCTGGGACACAGCCAGCACGGCCACATGGAAGCCGTGGGCTACGACCTCTACGTTAAAATGCTGGGACAGGCCATTGCCCGAGCGCGGGGCGAACCCGTCCAGCGGGACAAGAGCGATTGTCTTGTGGACCTGCGGGTGGACGCCTTTATCCCGGAAAAGTATATCCCGGACGGCGCGGGCCGCATCGAGGCCTACAAGCGCATTGCCGCCATCCAGACTCCGGAGGACGCCGCCGATGTGCTGGACGAGCTCATCGACCGCTACGGCGACCCGCCGCCCTCGGTGAGCGATCTGGTCAACGTTTCCCTTGTCCGCGTACAGGCCGCTGCCGTGGGCGTGTACGAGGTGACCCAGAAGAAGGATACCCTTGTGCTGAATCTGGAAACGCTGGACCTTGCCATGATACGCGGCCTGCTGCAAGCTTTTAATGGCCGTGTCACCGCTGGGGCGGGCACAAAGCCCTATCTCTCGGTGGTATTACAGCCGGACGAAAAGCCGCTGGAACTGCTGCAAAACATCCTGAAAGCTATGGCAGATATCCTGACCGGCACAGAACGCGAAAAAGCTCCCCAAACAGGGGGAGCTGGCACGCGCAAACGTGACTGAGAGGGTTTTATAAAAACAAATAAGGAGCAAAACGCATGAAAAAGAAACTGCTTGCGCTGGTATGCGCACTTGCACTGACCGTCAGCCTTGTGGGCTGCGCACTCTCCACCCCGGACACCGTGGGCAAGATCGGCGATTTTGAGGTGACCAGCGGCCTGTACCTACTGGCGCAGTACGATGCCTACCAGCAGGCTGCACAGCTGGCGGACTCTGAGCAGGACACCAGCAAGGTGAATTCCTTCCTCAAGGCCACCATCACCACCGATGCCGACACCGGCGAGACCGCCGTGGTAAAGGACTATGTGGCGCAAAAGACCCTTGAGACCTTGCAGACCCTTGCCGCCGTGGATGCCCGCTTTACTGAACTGGGCGGCGAGCTGACCGAGGAACAGAAGTCTGCCGCCGACAGCTACGCCCAGCAGCTGATGGATAACTACGGCGATGCCTACACTGCCAACGGCATCGGGCTGGAGACCTTGAAGCTGTTCCAGCAGCTGCAGTACAAGCAGGTCCTGCTGCTGGATCTTGTCTACGGCAAGGACGGCGAGACCCCTGTGGAGGACGGCGAGCTGACCGAGCATCTGGACAGCACCATGTACGAGATCGGCTTTATCACCGTGCCCCTGTACAACACCAGCACCTTCGCCTTTGCCAGCGATGACCAGAAGGCCGAGATGCTCTCCCTTGCCCAGAAGGCTGTGGACAGCTACAACGCCGCCGCCCCGGAGGACGCCTCTAGCCAGATGGCCGCCTTTAACAGCATCGCAAGCAGCGCACTGACCGATATCTGCGCCGTGCTGGACGCCGAGGTTCCCTCCACCAGCACCCTGCAGACCGACCTGCTGGGCGAAAGCGACCTGACCGACGCCTTTACGCAGGAGGGTGCCGCCGACACCCTGCGCGGCCTTGCCTACGGACAGGCAGCCGCCATCCAGTACTCCGGCTACGCCATGATGCTGGCCGTCCGTCTGGACCCGCTGGGCGTTTCCACGCTGGATGCTCTGCGCAGCCAGATTTTGAGCGACATGAAGGGCGAGGAGCTGAACGATGCCCTTGCCGCCTACGGTGCCCAGCTGGACAGCACCCTGAGCAGCTCTGCCATGAGCAAGCTGCCCGCTTCCAAGATCGTAAACGCCACCAGCGCCAACAGCTGATAACTGCATAAAAATTGCAAAAACGGGTTCGAGATTTTTCCTGACCCCGTTTTTTATAGCGCTATAAAACAGACCCGGCAGGCCTTTTGGGCTTGCCGGGTCTGTTTTTGATTGGAGCAGTGGGGCAGGGACACAGCACTGTCAGGCCTTACTTCTCGTTCTCATAGCTGAAGACAGCGTAGGGGTAGAAGATGTTGGCGTCCAGATAGCCTGCCCAGCGGCCGGGCTTACGGGTGTAGTAGCCGATGGGGATATCGCCCCGGATGACGCCCTTGACCAGGATCAGCATGTGGCGGAGGTACTCCACGCTGAAGGGGTTCAGGTTCTCCCAGTGGCCCGTCAGCAGCTCATAGTCCACATCCTCGTTCCGCAGCAGCACCTCTGCCATGAAGTGCTCCAGACCCGGCAGATAGGTGTCGGTGGCAGCCTCCATCATGAACAGATCGCCGGAGCCAACAGCGTCACCGGTAAAGATGTAGTCCTTGTAGAAGAACACCACAGAGCCCTTGGTGTGGCCCGGCACATCCACCACTTCCAGCTCCTCAGAGCCGATGCGGACCGTGTCGCCGTCCACGATGTTCACCAGCTTCAGGTCCTCGGCGGTGAGGCCGAAGAACTTCTGCATGCTGGAGAGCAGGCCCTCCTGGTCATCGGGGTGGATGTAGGTGCGGCGGACCTTGCCGGACTTCAGCAGGGAGGGAATGCCCAGAATGTGGTCGCCGTGCTTGTGGGTCAGCAGGATATCCAGCTCTGCGTCAGGGTTGGTCAGCACGTTCTCCCGCAGGTAGGCGTAGAGGTCTGCTGCGCCGGAGCCGCCCATGGCGGTGTCAATGATCAGGGCTTCCTTGCCCAGATCCATTACCCACAGGGTGTCCATGCCAAAGTCCATGACACGGGTGATGTTGTACTTCACCGGGTAGTGGCTGAACATCATGTTGGGGTTCAGCTTGCCGTGCTGGGTCCGGGTCAGGGACTGGGTAAACATCCAGTTATAGGGAGTGCCGATGCTGTACACACGCTCCCATACCTTGTGGGGCTCCGGCATGGAACCGGCGGTAAAGCCCTCGTACTTCACGCAGGAGCAGCCGGCATCCTTCAGGGCCTGCACAGCCTTGGCAGTCTCGGCCTCCGGCATCTCCGGGTCATCCTTGCAGTGGTAGGCCCACACAGGGGTGTTCTTGATGGCCTCAAAGGCACCGGGGACGGTGTACCACTGGGCAGGCACCATGCCGCACATGGGGATGGCTGCGGCAAAGTAGTAGGGGTAGCTCAGGATCATGTTCCAGACACCGGTGCCGCCCATGGACATACCCTCGATGTAAATGCGGTCCGGGTCAATGCGGTGGGCAGCCACATAGCTGTCGATGGCAGACTTCAGGGCCGTAACGGTGTCCGGGTCGGTCCAGTTCTTGCCGGGGCACTGGGGTGCAAACAGGTAGGTGGGGTTCTTCCGGATCATTTCGTCAGAAATGTAGAAGGTAGCACCGTCGTTGGCGGTAAGCTGGGTGCCGTTGGGACCTACGCCGTCCTCGCCGTGGAGGAAAACGATCAGGGGCAGGCGCCCCTTTAGGGTCGGGGCGTAACGGCGGGGATTGTAGACGTAGTACTCCACCCCGGCAGCACTGCCCGCCTTAAAACGCTTGGCCAGCTCTGCCCGGTCGGGGCTGTCCACCTTGACCAGACAATTCTGGTCGGCGTCCGCTGCAAAGGCAATGCCGCTGGTACCCAGCACACTGGCAACAGCCGCAAAGGCAGCAGTGTTACGCATAAAATCACGTCTGCTCAGTTCCATAGTTTCTTCTCCTTTTGGGGCCAAAAAATAAATACGGATTGTGAATACTGTACGAAACTTCCTCACCATATAAGATGAGAGCTGTCACTAATATATTAATATATCAAAAAAGTGCTGTCAAGAATGTGTCAAAATCTTTGGAGAAGGCTCTAAGCCAGGCTGTCGGGGTTTGTCAAAAATGACGAAAATCATCCTACCAAAAACCACCGTCCATCCCGGACGGCGGTGCAAAGTACCAGTGGTAATGCGACCACAGCCCGGGGCGTTTGTATACCGGGGTGAGCACGATTTCAAATGGCCTCCGCGTGCGCTCTAGCCATCTTCAGCGGAAAATATATTTTTATATTTGCAATTCTGGAAAATCTGCGGATTTTCCAGAATTGCCTTCTCACGGGAGGGATTGCAACGGCAGACGGCATTTCCTGCAACAGCTCCTTTTGTGAAAATGCGTTTGGAGCGCTCCGCAGAACGCGCCAAAGGCGCTTTATTTTACCACCCTTGCAAACTCTGCGGCAAGGGCGGCGTTCACCGAACGGACGGCGTTGGCGTCCGGCTTGATGGCGGTGCGGTCGTAGGTAAACAGGCCGTTCACCTCGTCCTCCACGTCGGTCAGCTGGGTGTATACCAGCGCCGAAAGCCCCTTTTGCAGCTGCGGCAGCACCGTGCCCAGCTGCATTTTTTTGTAGCGGGCGGTCAGCTCCTCCCGGCTTTTGGCTGTGCCGTAGCCGTAGGTCTTGCGGGGCGGCTCGTGCCCCGGCATAGGCCATGCAATGCCGCCGTATTCGCTCAGCGCCACGGTGCGGGTCTGCGGGCGCACCCGCAGGGGGTAGAAGTAGTTGTGCAGGGAGTACACATCCCCGCCGCCCTGATCGTACCAGCCGCTGGCCTCGTCCACAAGACGGGTATCGTCCAGCGCGCGGATGGCCTGCACTGCCCCGGCAGCATCGTACTGTCCCCAGCCCTCGTTAAAGGGCACCCAGCAGCCCACGCAGGGGTGGCAGCGCAGCGCCTGTACCGTATCTTCCAGCTCCCGGCGGTATTCTTCCCGGCTGCTTTCGCTGCCCCGGCTCAGCAGCCCCCACAGCGCCGCCTTGTCCGGCAGGCGGCGCATAAGCGGCTGCAAAACATTGGTCAGGTAGGTGACGAACCACAGGTTATACTTACTGCCGCCGTTGACCATATCCTGCCAGACTACAAGCCCCAGCCTGTCGCAGTGGTAGTACCAGCGCTGCGGCTCTATCTTTGCGTGCTTGCGCAGCAGGTTGTAGCCCAGCGCCTTTACCTCGCTCAGTTCCCGCTCCACCGCCGCATCCGAGGGCGGGGTGTACAGTCCCTCCGGCCAGTAGCCCTGATCCAGCAGACCGTTGAGCAGGATGGGCTTCTCGTTCAGGCAGAAGCGCAGCACGCCCTTTTCGTCCGATGCGCAGCTCCACTTGCGCAGGGCAAAGTAGCTGTGCACGGTGTCGAACTGCTCTTCCTCTCCCTGCGTAGTGCCCACGGTCAGGTCGTACAAAAAGGGCGTGTCCGGGCTCCACGGGAAGAAATGCTCCTTCGCAATATGCAGCGTCACCTCACCGTCCTGGTCAGCCTCATCACCGCCCCAGTCCTCGGCAATGGTCACGCCCCCGGCGCGCACCACCGCCCACAGGTTCGCCGCGCCGCCGGGTGCAGAGGTATGGGCTTTCACGGTCACGGTGCGGGCATCGTAGTCCGGCGTAACAGTGAGAGACTGGATGTAATTTTCCGGCACGCGCTCCAGCCAGACCGTCTGCCAGATGCCGCTCTGCGCGGGGTAGAACATCCCGCCGGGCTGCAAAGTCTGCTTGCCCCGCGCCTGTGTGCCGTGGCCGGTGGGGTCCTGCACCGCCACCCACAGGCTGTTGCGGCCGGTGCCGTTGAGCTGCGCGGTGATATCCAGCGTAAAGGGCCAGTAGCCGCCCCGGTGGCCGCCCACCAGATGGCCGTTCACCTGCACAGCGCAGGCGTAGTCCACTGCGCCGAAATGCAGCAGCACCCGGCCGCCCGTCCCGGCGGGCGGCGCAAAATATCGGTGGTAGTGCAGCCACTGCCCGGGCTGCAATGTGCGCCCCACCCCGGAGGCGCGGCACTCCGGCGCGTAGGGCACTAAGATCTCGCCATCCCAGCCCGCCGGGCGCTGTGCCGAGGCGGTGATGGCGTACTGCCACAGGCCGTTCAGGTTCTCGTAGCTGTCCCGGCGCATGGCCGGGCGGGGATATTCCGTCAGAGGGTGCATACACTCACCAGCCTTTTTCTCGTTTGCTCCATTCTAGCACAGCCCGGGGCATTTGTATACCGTGAAGCGGACGATTTTAAATGGCCGCCGCGTGCGCTTTGGCCATCTTCAGCGGAAAATTATTTTTATATTTGCAATTCTGGAAAATCTGCGGATTTTCCAGAATTGCTTCTTCATGGGAGTAAAAAAGAGCCGCCGCACGGCGGCATGGCTGTGCGGCGGCTTTGTGAGAAGGTGGAAAATTGTTTAGTTCTCGGCCAGATCACCGGTATAAAGCTGGTAATACTTGCCCTTTTTGGCGATCAGCTCGTCATGGCTGCCGCGCTCGATGATGCGGCCCTGTTCCAGCACCACGATGCAGTCTGCATTGCGGACGGTGGACAGGCGGTGGGCGATGACAAAGCTGGTGCGGCCGTACATCAGGCCGTCCATGCCGCGCTGCACCAGCGCCTCGGTGCGGGTATCGATGGAGGAGGTCGCCTCGTCCAGGATCAGCACCGGCGGGTCTGCCACGGCTGCGCGGGCAATGGCCAGCAGCTGGCGCTGTCCCTGCGAGAGGTTGGCACCATCGCCGGTCAGCATGGTGTTGTAGCCCTCCGGCAGACGCTTGATAAAGCCATCTGCGTTGGCCAGACGGGCGGCGGCGATGCACTCTTCATCGGTGGCCTCCAGCCGGCCGTAGCGGATGTTCTCCATCACCGTGCCGGTGAACAGGTGGGTGTCCTGCAGCACGATGCCCAGCGAGCGGCGCAGGTCGGCCTTTTTGATCTTGTGGATGTTGATGCCGTCATAGCGGATCTTGCCATCCTGAATATCGTAGAAGCGGTTGATCAGGTTGGTAATGGTAGTCTTGCCTGCACCGGTAGAGCCGACAAAAGCGATCTTCTGCCCCGGACGGCCGTACAGGTTGATGTCATGCAGCACCGTTTTTTCAGGCACATAGCCAAAGTCCACGTCCGTAAAGGTGATGTCGCCCGCCAGCTTGTGGTAGGTGGTAGTGCCGTCGTGGTGGGGGTGCTTCCACGCCCACAGGCCGGTGCGCTCGGCAGTTTCCACCAGCTGGTCGTTGCGGTCGTACTTGGCGTTTACCAGCGTCACATAGCCCTCGTCGGTCTCGCTGGGCTCGTCCATCATCTTGAAGATGCGCTCGGCACCGGCCAGTGCCATGATGACGCTGTTGGCCTGCATGGACACCTGACTGATGGGCATATTGAAGCCCTTGTTCAGGCTGAGGAAGGCCACCACGGTGCCAAGGGTCATGCTGCCAACGCCGCCAACGGCCATGGCTGCACCAGTCAGCGCGCAGATGGCGTAGCTGATGTTGCCCAGCTGGGCGTTGACCGGCATCATAATGTTGGAGAAGCTGTTGGCCTGCTTGGCGCTTTCCTTCAGCTGGTCGTTCAGCTCGCGGAAGCCGGCAAGGGTCTGCTGCTCGTGGGTGAACACCTTGACCACCTTCTGGCCTTCCATCATCTCCTCGATGTAGCCGTTCACCTTGCCCAGATCCCGCTGCTGCTGGATGAAGTACTTGGAGGAGCTTTTTGCGATCTGCTTGGAGCAGAACAGCATCAGCGCCACCATAAGCATGGTAACGATGGTCAGCTGCCAGCTGAGCATGCACATACTGAAGAACACCGACACAATCGTGATGACGCTGGACACCAGCTGCGGGATGCTCTGGCTGAGCATCTGGCGCAGGGTATCCACATCGTTGGTGTACACGGACATGATATCGCCATGAGGATGGGTGTCAAAATACCGGATGGGCAGGCTTTCCATGTGGGTGAACAGCTTGGTGCGCAGATTGCGCAGCGTGCCCTGCGTCACGTTGACCATAATGCGGGCGTTGGCCCATGCAGCCAGAATGCCCACAAGGTAGATGCAGCACATCCGCACCAATGCACCGGCCAGTGGTGCAAAGCTGGGGTTCTGCTGGCGGGTCATGGGGACGATGTAGTCGTCCATCAAGGTCTGCAAGAACAGGCTGGCCTGCACATTGGCCAGCGCGCTGACCACGATGCAGACAAGCACAAGGATGCAGTGGGGCAGATAGTTGCGGAACACCTCATCCATGATGCGCTTCAGCAGCTTGCCCGGGTTTTCCACCTTGGGGCGCGGCCCCCGTGCGCCCCGCGGGCCGGGGCCATGTACTTCTTTTACTGCCATTACTGCGCACCTCCCTGCTTGTCAAAATCGCCGCCGCCCTGCGTCTGGCTGTTGTAGACCTCCTGATAGATGGCGTTGGTCGCCAGCAGCTCTGCGTGGGTGCCCAGACCGTTGATCTGGCCGTTCTCCAGCACCAGAATGCGGTCTGCATCCTGCACCGAGGAGATACGCTGTGCAATGATGATCTTGGTCGTGCCGGGGATCTCCTCCCGGAAGGCCTTGCGGATCTTGGCATCGGTCGCGGTATCCACGGCGCTGGTGGAGTCGTCCAAAATCAGCACCTTGGGCTTGCGCAGCAGGGCGCGGGCGATGGTCAGGCGCTGCTTCTGGCCGCCGGACACGTTGGAGCCGCCCTGCTCGATCCATGTATTGTACTTATCCGGGAAGCGCTGGATGAACTCATCCGCGCAGGCCAGTTTTGCCATGCGGATGCACTCTTCCTCGGTGGCGTTGGCATCGCCCCAGCGCAGGTTATCCAGAATAGTACCGCTGAACAGCACATTCTTCTGCAGCACCATGGAGACCTCGCGGCGCAGAACATCAAGGTTATAATCCCGCACGTCCACGCCGCCTACCCGCACGGTGCCGCTCTCGGCATCGTACAGGCGGGGGATCAGCTGCACCAGACTGGACTTTGCACTGCCGGTGCCGCCGATGATGCCCAGCGTCTCGCCGGGCTGGATGGTAAAGCTGATATCGTTCAACACCGGCTGGCCGCTGCCGTGCTTATACTTGAAGGTAACGTGGTCAAACTGGATGCTGCCGTCTGCCACCTGCTGCACCGGCTGCTTTGCCGGGGGCAGGTCGGTGTGCTCGTCCAGCACCTCCACGATACGCTTGGCAGAGGCGGCGGACATAGCGATCATGACAAAGGCCATGCTCAGCATCATCAGTGCCATGAGGATGTTCATGATATAGCCGAACAGGGCGTTCAGCTGGCCGGTGGTAATGGCACCGTGCAGCACATATTTTGCGCCGAACCAGCTCAGCGCGATGTTGCAGCCGTACACCGCCACCAGCATGGCGGGGTTATTGAAACTCAGGCGGCTTTCCGCGTTGACGAACTGCTTGTACAGGCTCTCGCAGGCGGCAGTGTATTTTTCGTTTTCGAAGCCCTCGCGCACAAAGCTCTTGACCACGCGGATGGCAGAGACATTCTCCTGCACCGAGGCGTTGAGGTTATCGTAGTTCTTGAATACACGGTCAAAGATGCGGAAGGTAGGGATCATGATGGCAGCCAGCACCGCCACCAGAAAGGCCACTGCCACCACGAACACCAGCGACAGCGGGCCGCCGATGACCACGGCCATGAACATTGCAAACACCAGATGCACCGGGGCGCGCACGCACATGCGCAAAATCATCTGGAAGGCGTTCTGCACGTTGGTCACGTCGGTGGTCATGCGGGTAACAAGACCTGCCGTAGAGAATTTGTCGATGTTGGAAAAAGAGTAATGCTGGATGTTTTCATACATGGCATCGCGCAGATTTCCGGCAAAGCCGGTGGATGCCTCGGCGGCGTACTTGCCCGCCAGCACGCCCAGCACCAGCGCAATGGCTGCCACCAGAAAGGTAAGCAGGCCGTAGCGGATGATGGCGTTCATATCGCCCTTTTCAATGCCCTGGTCGATGATAAAGGCCATGATGGTGGGCAGCAGCACATCCATAATGGCTTCCAGCGCAGCAAAGAGCGGTGTCTTGATCGAGGCGGCTTTATACTCGCCCAGATACGACACAAGCTTTTTGATCATCTGAGTTCCCTCCTGTTGAATTTATTTGTTTGGTACAAAACAATTTTATACATAACAATTTAAATGTCAAGACGTTTCGTAAAATGTTCATAATTGCTAATTTAGCAAGTCCTTTTTCGGCGCTTTGACGGAAAAGATCGTTATTTCAGTGCTTCCCGCAGCTTGTTCAGCAGCCGCAGCAGTTCTGCGTTCTCCTCCTCGGTCAGCAGTCCGGCCACATAGTCGTCGGTCTGGTGGAAGGACAGCAGGGTCTTTTCGTGCCGTTGGATGCCCTCCTCGGTCAAAACCAGCTGCTTGAGCCGGGCGTCCTGCGGCACGCTCAGCCGCTGGATGTAGCCCTTGCGCTCCATCAGCTGCAAAATGTTCGTCACCGTGGAGCGGGTGATGGAAAACTCCCGCTCGATGTCCCGCTGGAATACCGGCTCGTCCCGGTGGCGGTAGAGATACTCGATGATCCACCCGTGCATGGGGGTGGTCTGCTCTACCCCGTTGGCGCGGGAAAACTGGTTCAGCCTGCGGAAGATCAGGTTATCCACCCGGTGCAGCTGGGCGGGGATGACCTGCGGCCCTTCCCACGGCGGGTCCAGCTTGCAGGGCTCTTCAATAGGGTGCTGTGTACACATAATGGTTTTCCTCTGTTCAAATTGTTCGATGTAAAACTGTTTGATACGATACATATATTACCCATCTCCCCGCCCCTTGTCAAGAGGGCGGGGCGCAAAAAAGGCCGCTGCGGAAAATTTTCCGAAGCAGCCTTGATTTTTATGGATACGGGATACGCTTACAGCTTTTTGCCGGTCAGCAGCTCGTAGGCCTCCAGATACTTGGCAATGGTCTTGTCAATGACATCCTGCGGCAGGTCGTAGTTGCTGTCAGGGTTGGCCTTCAGCCAGTCGCGGACGAACTGCTTGTCGAAGGAGGGCTGGCTGTGACCCGGCTCGTAGCCCTCCAGCGGCCAGAAGCGGGAGGAGTCCGGGGTCAGCATCTCGTCACCCAGCACCACGTTGCCGTCCTCGTCCAGACCAAACTCGAACTTGGTGTCGGCAATGATGATGCCGCGGGACAGTGCATACTCGGCGCACTTCTTGTACAGAGCAATGGTGTAATCGCGCAGCTTGGTGGCGTACTCCAGACCGTGGCCGGGGAACTTCTTCTCCAGCACGTCGATGCTCTGCTCGTAGGAGATGTTCTCGTCGTGGTCACCGATCTCTGCCTTGGTGGAGGGGGTGTAGATGGGCTCGGGCAGCTTATCGGACTCCTGCAGGCCCTCGGGCAGCTGGATGCCGCACACCTTGCCGGTCTTTTGGTAGCTTGCCCAGCCGCTGCCGGTGATGTAGCCGCGCACGATGCACTCGATGGGCAGCATGGTCAGCTTGCGGCACATCATGCTGTTGCCGGTGAACTGGGGCTGGCGGAAGAACTCCGGCATATCCTGCACATCCACGCTCAACATGTGGTTGGGCAGCAGATCGCGGGTGTAATCGAACCAGAACTTGCTCATCTGGGTGAGCACGGTGCCCTTTTTGGTGACCTTGTTTTTCAGGATGACGTCAAACGCAGAAATGCGGTCGGTGGCAACCATGATCAGGCTGTCGCCATTGTCGTAGATCTCGCGGACTTTGCCTTCTTTGATGGGTTTGAACTCAGTCATAATCAAACACTCCATTTTTCCATGTTCTCAGCAGCGCAGCAGCGCAGCGCAGTTCTTACCCTATTATTCTACCATACTGCCGCGCGGTTTAAAAGGAACAGAATAAAAGAAAAACAGGCAAGTTTTGTGTTTTTATCGTGAAAAGTGCGCAAAAAACAGTAGGAAATTTCGGCGTTTTGACGATAAAAGTCGTACTTTATCCCCAAATGCACGCACCTTTGCAAAATGCAGTCATGGACAAGCGCCGCCGGTTGCGGTATCATAGTAGTATGCGTATATCTGCGCTCCGCAGGGGCGCAAAAGTAAACAAGGAGGTAAAGAGTATGGGCAAATTTCCCAAGGGCTTTTTGTGGGGCGGCGCTACCGCCGCCAACCAGTGCGAGGGTGCATGGCAGGCAGACGGCAAGGGTCTGGCAACGGTGGACGTGACCCCCTTCGGCCCGGACCGTTTTCCGGTGGCAACGGGCTATATGGAAATGCTGGGCTGCGATGACGCACATTTCTACCCCAGCCACGAGGCCATTGACCTGTATCACCATTATAAAGAGGATATCGCCCTGTTTGCAGAGATGGGCTTCAAGTGCTTCCGGCTGTCCATTGCATGGACCCGCATCCTGCCCAACGGCGACGATGCTCAGCCCAACGAGGCAGGACTGGCCTTCTACGACAGCATTTTTGACGAGTGCCATAAGTACGGCATTGAGCCGCTGGTCACCATCTGCCACTTTGACACTCCCATTGCCCTCATCAAAAAATACGGCGGCTGGAAAGACCGCCGCATGGTGGACGCCTATGTCCACTACTGCGAGGTGCTGTTCGACCGCTTCAAGGGCAAGGTGAAGTACTGGCTCACCTTTAATGAAATCAACATGCTGCTGCACCTGTCCTTTACCGGCGCCGGGCTGGTATTCCACCCCGGCGAGAATGTGGAGCAGGTCAAGTATCAGGCCGCCCATCACGAGCTGGTGGCCAGCGCAAAGGCGGTAAAGCTGGCGCACGAAAAAATGCCGGACGCTATGGTGGGCTGTATGCTGGCGGCGGGTCAGTTCTACCCCCGCACCTGCGCCCCGGAGGATGTGCGGGCGGCGCAGGAGGCAGACCGGGACAACTACTTCTTTACTGACGTACAGGTGCGCGGCGCTTACCCCGTGTGGGCTAAAAAGCGGATGGAGCGCGCCGGGGTGCAGCTGCACACACAGCCCGAGGACGACCGCACGCTGCGGGAGGGCACGGTGGATTTTGTATCCTTCAGCTACTATTCCAGCCGCTGCATCACGGTGGATAAGGAGCTGATGGCGGCAGAGAATGCGGAAGGCAACGCCGTGTCTGCATCGGTGAAGAACCCCTACCTGAAAGTCAGCGAGTGGGGCTGGGCCATCGACCCGGTGGGTCTGCGGGTGACCCTGAACACCATTTACGACCGGTACGAAAAGCCTATGTTCATCGTGGAGAACGGTCTGGGTGCGGTGGATACCGTAGAGCCGGACGGCTCCATCCACGACAGCTACCGCATCGACTACCTGCGGGCGCACATCGAGGAGATGGAAAAGGCCGTCAATGAGGATGGTCTGCCGCTGATGGGCTACACCACATGGGGTCCCATCGACCTTGTGAGCGCCTCCACCGGCGAGATGAAAAAGCGGTACGGCTTTATCTATGTGGACAAGGACAACGACGGCAACGGCACCCTTGCCCGCAGCCGGAAGGACAGTTTTTACTGGTATAAAAAGGTCATCGCTTCAGACGGCGAGGACCTGACCTGAGCAAGCGCCCCGGCACTGTTTGCGGTATGGCAGCGCCGGGGCGTAAACGTGTGAGGACGAACCGATAACGGAGAAAATTTATGACACCACAAATCATTGCACACCGCGGTGCTTCCTATCTTGCACCGGAAAACACCCTGACTGCCTTTAAAAAAGCCATGGAGATTGGCGCGGACGGCGTAGAGATGGACGTACAGCAGACCATTGACGCCGGGCTTGTGATCCACCACGACTATATGATCGATCTGCACACGGATATTTCCGGCAAGATCTACGATATGACCATGGGCGATTTAAAGGAACTGGATTTTGGCAGCTGGAAGGACGCCATCTTTCAGGACGAGAAGATCGCCACCCTGCAGGAGGCCATGGAACTGTGCAGGCAGATGCCGGGATGCACCGTGCATCTGGAACTGAAATCCACCATGGACAACGACCCGGACTTTGTGCCCCGGGTGCTGGAGGTGCTGCAGCAGACCGAGATGGTAGAACAGGTGATCCTTGTTTCCTTCAACCACGCGCTGCTGCGGCAGGCAAAGCAGCTGCTGCCCGAACTGCGGGTGGGTGCACTGGTATACGGCGAGCTGGAAAGCATGCTGCTGCCGCCGCCCATCATCTGGAAGGATCTGGGACTGACCAACGGCATAGACGACATGGATGCCATGGACGCTGCCCTGCCGGAGAGCGCAGCAGACGAGGAAAATTGCAGCTGGATGACCCGCTGGATGAGCGATAAGGTAAGTATGCTGCGGGCAAACTTTCCCGGCGAGAGCCTGAACGAGATCTATAAAAACCTGTTGTCGCAACGGGATCTGCCCGCCTATATCAGCAGTCTGGACTTTGTGCCGGAGTGGGTCAGCTGTGAGTACCACACCGCCTACAAAAACGCCGGTTTCATTGACAAACTGCACGAGATGGGCATCAAGGTGTCTTTGTGGACGGTGGACACGGAAGATTCCGTCCGCAGCCTGCTGCGCACCAGCGCCGATGCCTACATCACCAACCGCCCCGACCGCGTGCGGGAGTGGATGGAGAAGGAACAGGCAGCGACCGCCCCAACAGAAACCGCCACGGCAGAGTCTGCCCCCACTGCTGAAGCAGACGCCGGGACAGCTGCCGCAGAGTAAACCGACCGGAACAGACACAAAAAAGAGATAGGCTTTCCCGAAAGGGATCGCCTATCTCTTTTTCATTCATTTTATTCTGCTGCGTCGGTCAGCACAAAGGTCAGCTCTGCGGTGACGGCGCACTTGCCGTCCACCCATGCCGAGGCCTTGCCTACGCCCACAGCGCCGTGCTGCTGTACCAGCTCGCAGTGGAGGGTGAGCACGTCCCCGGGGGTGACCTGCTTGCGGAAGCGGGCACTCTTGATGCCGCCGAACAGTGCCAGCTTGCCCTTGTTTTCCGGCAGGCTCAGCGCTGCCACAGCGCCGGTCTGTGCCAATGCTTCCAGCAGCAGCACGCCGGGCATGACCGGCTGCGCCGGGAAGTGGCCGTTGAAGAATTCCTCGTTGCGGGTGACGCACTTGCGGCCGATGGCCCACTGCCCCGGCTCGTAGTCCAGAACACGGTCCACGAGGGCAAAGGGGTAGCGGTGGGGCAGAATTTCTGCAATCTGCACGCTGCTCAGGGTGTTGGCGTTTTCACGCACGGTACGGGGTTCTGCCATGGGTCAGCCCTCCCATCTGCGCAAGGCGATGCAGGCGTTGTGGCCGCCAAAGCCCAAGCTGTTGCTCAGCGCGTACTGCATTTCCTGCTGCCGCCCGGTGTTGGGCACATAGTCCAGATCGCACTCCGGGTCGGGCTGGGCGTAGTGGATGGTGGGCGGGGCGAACTGGTCCCGCAGCGCCAGCGCGGTAAACACGGCCTCGATGCCGCCCGCGCCGCCCAGCAGATGGCCGGTCATGCTCTTGGTGCTGACCACGGTCATCTCCTTGGCGTGTGCGCCGAACACGGCGTGGATGGCGGCAGTCTCGCAGGCATCGTTCATGTGGGTGCCGGTGCCGTGGGCGTTGATGTGATCCACCTGCTCCGGTGCGATGTCGGCATCCACCAAGGTCAGCTTCATGCAGTCGATGGCACCTGCGCCGCCGGGAGCCGGAGCAGTAAAGTGATAGGCATCGCAGTTGGCACCGTAGCCCACCACCTCGGCATAGATGTGTGCGCCGCGCGCTCTTGCGTGCTCCAGTTCTTCCAGCACCAGCACACCGCTGCCCTCACCCATGACAAAGCCGCCGCGGCGGGCGTCAAAGGGCAGGCTGGCAGCGTCCGGATCGGTGGCGGTGGAAAGTGCCTTCATGCTGGTAAAGCCGCCGATGCCCAAGGGGCTGATGCAGCTTTCCGCGCCGCCGCAGACCATCACCGGCTCGTAGCCGTCCCGGATGCGGTGGAAGGCGTCGCCTACGGCGTTGGTGCCGCCGGCGCAGGCCGTGACCGGGCAGGTGCACATGCCCTTCAGACCAAAGCGGATGGCCACCTGTGCCGCCGCCATGTTGGCAATGGCCATGGGCACAAAGTAGGGGCTTACCTTCTCCATGCCCTTTTCCTCGCCGCGGGCGTGCTGCTCCTCGATCGTGGGCAGACCGCCGATGCCGCTGGACAGGATGACGCCGATGTCCTTGCCCTCGGCCTCGGTATCAAGGCCGCTGTCTGCAATGGCTTCGGCGGCAGCGCCCAGTGCCAGCAGGGTGAAGCGCGCCATTTTGCGGACTTCCTTTTTGTCCACCACGCTCTCGGGGTCAAAATCCTTTACCTCACCGGCCAGTTTGCACTTGAAGTCGGTGGTGTCGAACTGGGTGATGGGGCCGATGCCGCATTTACCGGCACGGGCTGCTGCCCAGCTGTCCGCCACATTGTTGCCCAGCGGGTTCACCGTGCCAAGGCCGGTGATCACAACTCTGCGTTTTTCCATAAGGGTTCTCCTTTACATTGCCATGCCGCCGTCCACACAGAGCACCTGCCCGGTGAGATAGCTGCTTTGTTCTGCGGCAAAAAACGCCACTGCCTGTGCCACATCCTCCGGCTGGCCTGCGCGGCCCGCGGGGATGCCCTGCGTCATGCCGGTGCGCACCGCCTCCGGCAGCACGGCAGTCATGTCGGTGTCGATAAAGCCGGGTGCTACCGCGTTCACGGTCACGTTCCGCGCGGCCAGTTCCCGGGCAAGGCTCTTGGTCAGGCCGATGAGCCCCGCCTTGCTGGCGGCGTAGTTGGTCTGCCCGGCGTTGCCCCGCAGCGCCACCACGCTGGAAAGGTTCACGATGCGGCCATAGCGCTGGCGCACCATGCGGCGGGCGGCCTCCTTGCAGCAGAGAAAGGCGCTTTTCAGGTTGGTGTCCAGCACCGCTTCAAAATCCTGCTCGGTCAAGCGCAAAATCAGGTTGTCCCGGGTGATGCCCGCGTTGTTCACCAGCACATCCACCCGGCCAAAGGCCTCTGCAGCGGCATCGAACAGCGCCTTGCAGCCCTCGGCGGTGGATACATCCGCCTGCACGGTCACCGCCTGCACGCCCTCGGCGCGGCAGAGCGCTGCCGTCTGCTCCGCAGGCTCTGCGCCGTGGCAGTAATTCACCACCACATTGCAGCCCTGCTTTGCCAGTGCCACGCACACTGCGCGGCCAATGCCCCGGCTGCCGCCGGTAACAATGGCGGCGCGGGTCAGCTTTTCTTCACTCATTCTGCATCCTTCCATGCGGTCAGCACTGCATCCAGCTGTTCCGGGGTCTCCACTGCGGTGCAGACCACCCCGGGCAGGGTCTTTTTCACAAAGCCGCTCAGGGCGTTGCCGGGGCCGACTTCCAGAATGTGGTCCACACCCAGCTCGCCCAGACGGCGCAAAGTGTCCTCCATGTAGACGCTGCTCTGCACCTGCTTTACCAGCAGCTGCGGGATGCTGTCGGTCTCGGCCTTTTCATGCCCCAGACAGTTGAACAGCACCGGCGTCTCCATGGTGCCGAAGTTTTCGCCCGCAAAGCGCTGTGCCAGCGCATCCCCTGCGGGAGCCATCAGCTTTGTGTGGAAGGGGCCGCTGACCTTCAGCGGGATGCAGCGGCGGGCACCGGCTTCCTTTGCCAGCGCGGCAGCCTGCTCCACAGCGGCCTTTTCGCCGCCGATGACCAGCTGCCCAGGGCAGTTGTAGTTGCAGATCTGCACACAGCCCGTCTCCGCCGCCTGTTCGCAGCAGGCAGACAGTTTTTCTCTGTCCAGCCCCAGCACGGCGGTCATGCCGCAGGCAAGGCCCTTTGCGGCCTCCGCCATGGCCTTGCCCCGGAAGGCGGTCAGCTCGATGGCCTGCTTTGCGGTGAACACCCCGGCTGCCTGCAGCGCGGAGTATTCGCCCAGCGAAAGCCCCGCAAGATAGGCGGGCTTTACGCCCTTTTCGGCCAGCACAGCGGTCACGCCGCAGGCAAAGGCCACCATGCAGGGCTGGGTGTATTCGGTCTGGTTCAAAACGCCGTCCGGGTCCTCAAAACAGACGCGGTGCAGATCAAAATCCAGCGCTGCGCTGTCAAAGGCCGCCCGGAAGGCGGGAGATGCTTCGTAAAATTCCTTGCCCATGCCGGGGTGCTGCGCACCCTGACCGGCGTAAAGTACGGCAAGCTTCATAAGTTCTGCCTCCATTCGGTCACAAGTTCGTCCATCAGCTCGCACACGGTGCGCATCCGGTCCAGCCTGCCCACGTTTTCGCCGCAGAAGAAGAGCCCTTCCTCCACGTTGCCCTTCACCGCCTCGATGAGGGCGTGGGTGATGCAGTAGGGCACGGCAGCGGGGTCGCAGGTCTTAAGACACCGGGCGCAGTGCTTGGGCGGGAAGCGTTTGCCCTCGGCCAGCGCCTGCACCAGCGGGGTGTTCAGGGCGCGGCCGGGCATTCCCACCGGGCTGTGGATGATGCGCACATCCTCCGGCTTTGCCGCCAGCAGCACGTCCTTGTAGGTCTGGGAGGCATCGCACTCGTAGGTGGGGATAAAGCGGGTGGCAAGCTGCACGCCCGCAGCGCCAAGCTTTGTAAAGTGTGCCATGTCGGCACCGGTGTACACGCCGCCCGCCACGAATACCGGGATGGCGTGGCCGTATTGCTCCTCGTAGGGATTTACCTCGGCCAGCACCCCGGGCAGAATTTCGTCCAAGGTCTGGCAGCGGTCTGCCAGCAGGTCCTCCTCGGCAAAGCCGAGATGCCCGCCCGCCTTGCAGCCCTCGATGACCACAAAATCGGCGGTGCGGTCAAAGCCCTTTGCCCAGCGGCGCAGGATGAGCTTTGCCGCCCGGGCGCTGGATACGATGGGCGCAATGGCCACCTCTTTGGTGCCCACGATACCCGGCAGTTCCAGCGGCAGACCCGCACCGGAGACCACGGCATCCACCCCCGCCGCTACGGCGGTGCGGATAGCCTCGACATAGTCCCGGGTGGCTACCATGGCGTTGATAGCTACCAGACCCACGCCCCCGGCAATGGCCTTGGCTTTTTGAATTTCTGCGGTCAGGGCACGGTGGTTTGCTGCCGCCGGGTCACGGGCAAAATCCGGCTCGCGGTAGCCTGCATCGGCGGTGGAGATGCACCCCATGCCGCCGCAGGCTGCTACCGCACCGGCCAGCCCGCCCAGCGAGACGCCTACGCCCATGCCGCCCTGCAAAATGGGTACTTGCAGGGGCTTGCCGCCAAGGGTCAGCATTCGGTGTTCAGCGCGGCGATGCGCTGCCTCCCGCCCTGCCACAGGTCGGCAAGGATGTCCGCCACGGGGCGCACCTCGTGCAGCATTCCGGCTACCTGACCGGCCATCAGGCTGCCGCTTACCGTGTCGCCCTCAAAGACGGCACGGCGCAGGCTGCCCAGCGTGTATTTTTCCAGTTCCATCTTATCCGCGCCCGCCTTTTCCTGACGGACATACTCCCGGCTCATGCGGTTTTTCAGCACACGCACCGGTGCACCCACGGTGCGTCCGGTGACGATGGTGTCACTGTCCCCGGCTTTGAGCAGCGCGGCCTTGTAGTTGGGGTGAATGGGGCACTCCTCGCTTGCCAGCAGGCAGGTGCCCACCTGCACACCGCAGGCGCCCAGTGCCAGCGCAGCCGCCAGCTGACGGCCATCGGCAATGCCGCCTGCGGCGATGACCGGCACGCTGACCGCGTCCACCACCTGCGGCACCAGTGCCATGGTGGTCATCTCGCCCACATGGCCGCCGCTCTCGGTGCCCTCGGCAATGACGGCGTCAATGCCCAGCGGCTCCAAATGCCGTGCCAGCACGGCAGCAGCCACCACCGGGATCACCTTGATACCGGCAGCTTTCCACATGGAAACGTATTTTCCCGGGTTGCCTGCGCCGGTGGTGACCACGGCGACTTTTTCCTCCACCACGATCTGGGCAAACTCATCTGCCTGCGGGTGCATGAGCATGATGTTTACACCAAAGGGCTTGTCGGTCAGCTCCCGGCAGCGGCGGATGTTCTGGCGCAGGGTATCGGCATTCATGCCGCCCGCACCGATGATGCCCAGTGCACCGGCTGTCTCTTATACACATCTGACGCTGCCGACGATACTCCTTGTGTAGATC
>ERZ1027181.147-NODE-147-length-33758-cov-9.429784_pt1 | contig 33758 bp, 27 predicted proteins | sample MGYA00519247_ERZ1027181 | MGnify/ENA primary metagenome ERZ1027181 (study PRJEB26926, sample SAMN06164415) | human gut metagenome | biome: ENVO:00009003; feature: ENVO:2100002; material: ENVO:00002003 | host: Homo sapiens | place: USA | collected 2012 ...
TCTGCGCATGTCTCGTGGGCTCGGAGATGTGTATAAGAGACAGGTGGTGACCAAGGAGCCTGTGACTGAAAAAGTTACGGTGGGCACCAAAAAGGTGTCCTCCGGTGCATCCTATATCACCGGCAGCGGACGGTTCATCTGGCCGGTGCCCGGCTATCGGAACTGCTCCCGCTGGTACGGCGGCAGCCACAAGGGCGTGGATATCTGCGCCGCCGCCGGTACGCCCATTTACGCTTCGGCAGGCGGTACGGTGACCAAGGCCGGCTATAACCGCGCCGGTGCGGGTACAGGCTACGGCAACTCCATCATCATCAGCCACGGCAACGGCTACACCACCTTGTACGCCCACTGCCTGTCGCTGGTGGTGCACGCTGGTCAGTCGGTCAAGCAGGGTCAGCTCATCGGCTATGTGGGCAGCACCGGACGTTCCAGCGGCAACCACTGCCACTTCGAGATCCGGCGCAACGGCTCTTACATCGCACCGCAGAACGTGTTCAACCGCAGCAAATATCGGTAAATAGCAGCAAGGGCTTTTCCGCAGGGGGAAAGCCCCTCTGCTGTATCATGAATAAAAAGGAGAGATCATCTATGTCTACCCCTCACATCAGCGCAGAAATGGGCGATTTCGCCAAGACAGTCCTTATGCCGGGTGACCCCCTGCGTGCCAAATTTATTGCCGACACCTTTTTGCAGGATGTCCGGCAAGTGACCGGCGTGCGCGGGATGCTGGGCTTTACCGGCACCTACGAAGGCCGTCCCATCAGTGTGATGGGCAGCGGTATGGGAATGCCCTCCATCGGCATCTACTCCTACGAGCTGTTCAGCTTCTACGGCGTGGAGAACATCATCCGCATCGGTTCTGCCGGCAGCTATACCGAGAAGGCTAAGCTGTTCGACACCGTGTTGGCTACCGGTGCTGTGAGCGAGAGCAACTACGCCCGGGTGCAGAGCGGATTTACCGGCAACATCACCCTGCCCAGCGCAGCTTTGAACGAAAAGCTGCGCGCCTCCGCTGCAAAGCAGGGTATCCCCCTGATCGAGGGCAACATCCACTCCTCGGATGTATTCTACCGCCAGCCCTCGGACGCAAAGCCCACCTACTGGGAAAAGCTGCGGGACGAGGATGGCTGCCTGTGCGTGGAGATGGAAAGCTTTGCCCTGTTTGCCAACGCGCAGGTGCTGGGCAAGAACGCCGCCTGCCTGCTGACCATCTCGGACAGCTTTGTGGCCCCCGGCATCACCACCGCCGAGGAGCGCCAGAAGAGTTTTACCGATATGATGAAGGTCGCTCTGGGCGCAGAGTACTGATCGCATAACTTTCCAGCGCGGCTGCCGCCCCAAGGCACAGCCGCGCTGTTTTTGCCCGTAAAAGGAGGAAACAGCATGACGAAACTGACCATGGAAGAAAAACAGCAGCTGATCCGCATGGCACTGGCCGCACGGGAAAAGGCCTATGCGCCTTACAGTGATTTTATGGTGGGCGCTGCACTGCGCGCTGCGGATGGCCGCATCTTTACCGGCTGCAACGTGGAGAACGCCGCCTTTACCCCCACCAGCTGCGCCGAGCGCACCGCCCTGTTCAAGGCGGTGGCGGAAGGTGTGACCGCGTTTACGGATATTGCGGTGGTGGGCAGCCGCCGGGGCGAAGTGAACCGGCAGATCACCTCGCCCTGCGGGGTGTGCCGTCAGGCACTATTCGAGTTTGGCGGGCCGGAGCTGAACGTCATTATGGCAAAGACCCCGGAGGACTTCATTGAGCGCAGCATGGACGAGCTGCTGCCCTTCGGCTTTGGCCCCTCCAACGTGGCGGGCAACAGCGCCGTGGAAGGAAAGTAACTGTCCTTCTGCGAAAAACAGCGCAAGCAGGGGGAATTTGGTGAATAAGCATTACTTTTTTATAAATTATACAAGGGATTTGTAAAGAATTTGTAATCGGAAATTGCTTGCATATGTCACCTCCACCCGCTATACTTGAGCCAGTAAATGTGCCAGAGCGCACATTTCATTCATTTGACGCAATTTTTTAAAATAAAAGGAGAGTTTCTTATGAAGATTTCTCGTCGTAACTTTCTGGCTGTGGCCGGTGCTGCTGCCGCTGCCGCTGCTCTGACCGCCTGCGGCGGTTCTTCCGCTTCTTCTACCAGCACTGCTTCTTCCGCGGCTGCCAGCTCTGCCGCCGCTTCCGGTGCAGCAGACGGCGCTGAGAAGATCGTCAAGGTCGCTTTGACCTGCGATACCGGCACGATCGATGATGAGAGCTTCAACCAGGCTTGCTGGGCTGCTGTTTCCAGCTACATGGGCAAAAACTGCCAGTACTATATCCCCGAATCTGATGCTTCCGATGAGGACCGCGAGACCATGATCCGTCTGGCTGTCAACGAGGGTGCTGACGTTATCGTCTGCGTTGGCTACCTGTACGGTGCCTCTCTGGCATGGGCTGCTGAGCAGTACCCCAACATCAAGTTCATCGCTATCGACGTGACCCAGGGCGATATCGGCACCGACAGCATCCCCGCCAACTGCTACTGCATCACCTTCAAGGAGGAGCAGGCAGGTTATCTGGCAGGCTACGCCGTTGTTAAGGACGGCTACACCAAGCTGGGCTTCCTGGGCGGCATGGCTGTGCCCGCCGTTATCCGTTACGGCTACGGCTATGTGCAGGGCGCTGACGCTGCTGCAAAGGAGCTGGGCACCAACATTGACATCAACTACTTCTACGGCGGCCAGTTCTACGGCGATGCCAACATCACCTCCCGTATGGAGGGCTGGTATGCCAACGGCACCCAGATCGTCTTTGCCTGCGGCGGCGGCATCTACACTTCCGCTGTCGAGGCTGCTCTGAAGAACAACGGCTACGTTGTGGGCGTTGACGTTGACCAGAACTACATCGGTGCTAATGGCGTTGAGAAGGACGGCTACGCTTACAACCCGTTCATCACCTCTGCCATGAAGGGCCTGTCTGAGTCTGTCAGCACCGCTCTGGGCGACATCGAGGCCGGCGAGTGGAGCAACATCGCTGCTACCAACGGTAACTTCGGTCTGGAGGATGGCGACTATGTTGGTCTGCCCACTGCTGATGACAGCTGGAACTTCAAGACCTTCACCAAGGACGAGTACGAGACCCTGAAGAGCAAGATCGCTTCCGGCGAGCTCGTTGTGGACAACAGCTCTGACGACGCTACCAAGCCCACCGTCAGCGAGTTCACCAAGGTCAACTACATCCAGTAATCGCTATCCCGGAATTACTCCCGTAATAGGGGCGGGGTGCTCATGCAGGGGCACCCCGCCCTTTTTGTATGCCTGTGTGGGAGAAACAGGTAGGAAATCATGCAGACCGTACAAAAGTAATACTTTTACTTGTGCTTTTTGACAAAAAATCAAAAAGCCGTGTGCAAACTGCAAAAAATCAGGTATAATGGGTTGTAGTATAGAAAAAGGTGTCGTTACGGCACGAAAGGAGAGTGAGCAGATTGGCAGAGGATTATGTGATCGAGATGCTCCACATTACCAAGGAATTCCCCGGTATCAAGGCAAACGATGATATCACCCTGCAACTGCGCAAGGGCGAGGTACACGCCCTTCTGGGCGAGAACGGTGCGGGCAAAAGTACGCTGATGAGCGTGCTGTTCGGCCTGTATCAGCCGGAACAGGGCAAGATCCTGAAAAACGGCAAGGAGGTTGCCATCCGCAACCCCAACGATGCCAACGCACTGGGCATCGGCATGGTGCACCAGCATTTCAAGCTGGTGGAATGCTTCAGCGTGCTGGACAACATCATTCTGGGCGTTGAGCCCAACAAGATGGGCTTTTTGCAGAAGGCCGAGGCACGCAAAAAGGTGATGGCGCTGAGCAAAAAGTACGGCCTGCGGGTGGACCCGGACGCCCTGGTCAGCGATATCTCGGTGGGTATGCAGCAGCGCGTAGAGATCCTGAAGATGCTGTACCGCGACAACGAGATCCTGATCTTTGACGAGCCCACCGCTGTGTTGACCCCGCAGGAGATCGACGAACTGATGGAGATCATGCGCGGGTTCAAGAAGGAGGGCAAGTCCATCCTGTTCATCACCCATAAGCTCAACGAGATCATGGCTGTGGCCGACCGCTGCACCGTGCTGCGCAAGGGCAAGTATATGGGCACGGTGGATATCAAGGGTACCACCAAGGAAGAGCTTTCCCGCCGCATGGTGGGCCGTGACGTGCAGCTGCAGGTAGAAAAGCAGCCCGCGCACCCCGGCGAGACTGTGCTGGACGTGGAAAACGTTACCATCCACAACGACCAGCGCAAGAAGGATGTGGTGAAGGACGTGTCCTTCAAGGTGCACGCAGGCGAGATCGTCTGTCTGGCGGGCATCGAGGGCAACGGCCAGACCGAGTTCATCTACGGCCTGACCGGCCTGAGCAAGCTGTCTAGCGGCAAGCTTACGCTGGACGGCAAGGATATCACCCACGAGAGCATCCGCCAGCGCGCCAAGGACGGCATGGGTCACATCCCGGAGGACCGCCACAAGCACGGTCTTGTGCTGGATTTCAGTCTGGAAAACAACATCGTGCTGCAGCGCTACTGGCAGCCGGAGTTCCAGAAGGGTGGCTTTATCCGTGCCGATAAGGTGCGCGAGTACTCTGACCGGCTGATTGAGCAGTACGACGTGCGCAGCGGTCAGGGCAGTTTGACCACCGTGCGCAGTATGTCCGGCGGCAACCAGCAGAAGGCCATCATTGCCCGCGAGATCGACCGCGACCCCAAGCTGCTGGTGGCAGTGCAGCCTACCCGTGGTCTGGACGTGGGTGCCATTGAGTACATCCACCGCCAGATCGTGGCCGAGCGCGACAAGGGCAAGGCCGTGCTGCTGGTCAGCTTGGAGCTGGACGAGGTGATGAACCTTTCTGACCGCATCCTTGTAATGTACGAGGGCGAGATCGTGGGCGAGTTTGACCCCAAGACCACCACCGTGCAGGAGCTGGGTCTGTATATGGCAGGCGCCCGCAAGCAGGGAAAGGAGGAGCAGTAACACATGAATAAGAAAAAACTTTCCCGCAGCGGCAGCCTGCAAAGCTCTGTTACCAGCGTGCTGGCTGCACTGCTGTGCATCCTGATTGGTTTGCTGGTGGGCTTTCTGGTGCTGGTAGCCATCAACCCCGCACACGCATGGGGCGATGGCTTTGTGCGCATCATCAAGGGCGGTTTCCACGATGCCCCCTACGGCGTGGGCAAGGAGCTTGCCAATGCCGCACCCCTGATTATGACCGGTCTGTCCGTGGCCTTTGCCTTCAAGACCGGCCTGTTCAACATCGGTGCAGCCGGTCAGTATACGCTGGGCGCTTACGGTGCGCTGTACTGCGCCATTATGCTCAAGCTGCCCTGGTTCGTCTGCCTGCTGGCAGCAGCGGTGCTGGGCGGGTTGTGGGGCGCGATCCCCGGCTTTTTCAAGGCCTACTTCAACATCAACGAGGTCATTACCTCCATCATGTTCAACTGGATCGGCCTGTATCTGGTAAATGAACTCATCTACCAGAACGGCACCGGCCCCATGTACGACGTGCGCAACACCCGTACTTTGAACCTGAGCAAAAACGCCGATTTTGCCCAGTCCCTGATCCCGGACTTCGGCCTGAACAAGCTGTTCCAGACCAATAGCACCACCATTGCCATCTTCTTGGCGGCAGCGGTGGCCGTGCTGATCTGGGTGGTGCTGAACAAGACCACCTTCGGCTACGAGCTCAAGGCCGTTGGCCTGAACAAGAACGCCGCCCGTTACGCCGGTATCAACGAGAAGAAGAACATCATCCTCTCCATGGCCATTGCCGGTGCGCTGGCAGGCTTCGGCGCAGGCCTGTTCTATCTGTCCAACGTGTCCCAGTGGAACCCGCTGAACTCCACCAGCCTGCCGGGCATGGGCTTCAACGGTATTTCGGTGGCACTGCTGGCAAGCTCCAACCCCATTGGCACCGTGTTCTCTGCGCTGTTCATCTCCCACATCTCGGTCGGCGGCTCCTTCCTGTCCACCAAGTTTTACCCCACTGAGATCTCGGATCTGATCAGCGGCATCATCATCTACCTGTGCGCATTCTCCATGCTGTTCCGCGGCAAGATCCAGAGCCTGCTGTTCCGGAATGCCGAAAAGACCAATGTGAACGCAGAGCCTGCGCCTGCCGCAGAAAAGACCAAAAAGGAGGGCAAGTAATATGCTGCTTCTGATCAAATATACCCTGCTGTACGGTATCGTGCTGATGCTGGTGGCACTGGGCGGTATGTTCAGCGAACATTCCGGCATCATCAACATTGCACTGGAGGGCATCATGGTCATCGGCGGCGTGGCCGGTGTGCTTACCCTGACCATGCTGCCTGCAAGCCTGTCGCCCTTCCTTGTGGTGCTGATCTCCATTCTGGTGGCAGCGCTGGCGGGCGTGATCTACAGCCTGCTGTTGGCCTTTGCCTCTATCAACCTGAAGGCGGACCAGACCATTGGCGGTACGGCACTGAACCTGCTGGCTACCGCCATTGCCGTGGTCATCTCCAAGTACTTCAGCGAGAGCGGCAGCGCCAAGCTGAACTATTCCAACAAGCCCTTCCTGTTCAGCATCGGCGGGCTGGAACTCAGCGTGTTCGTGCCGCTGGGGCTGATCTTGCTGGTGGTCAGCTACATCGTGCTGTATAAGACCCGCTTCGGCCTGCGTCTGCGTGCCTGCGGCGAGCATCCGCAGGCTGCGGACTCGGTGGGCATCAACGTTTACAAGATGCGCTACGCCGGTGTCATCCTTTCCGGTGCGCTGGGCGCCGTCGGCGGTCTGGCGTATATCGTGCCCCCGGTGCAGACCTGGAACTTTGAAGTCGGCGTGGCCGGTGCAGGCTTTCTGGCACTGGCAGTTATGATCTTTGGCCAGTGGAAGCCTTTCCACATCTTTGGCGCGGCCATGTTCTTTGCCGTGTTCAAGAGCCTTGCCAATATTGCAGACTCTACCTTCCTTGCGCAGCTGCACTGGTCCAGCAACATCTATAATATGATGCCCTTTGTGGCCTCCATGGTCATTCTGGCCTTCACCTCCAAGAACAGCATGGCACCCAAGGCCGAGGGTATCCCCTACGATAAGGGCTCCCGCTAAGCGTATTCGCTAAAAATCTGTAAAACGAAGGCATCCGCAGCCATCCATGTGCTACGGATGCCTTTTTTGTACGGGGCAGGGCATATTTTGTCCATATATTTGCCGGCAGAAAATGGCATTTTTACTTGTAAAATACAATGAGATGTGCTATCATTATAAAACGAATGTGTATCTATAGGAACCCGGTGTACATTTCTTGCACTGCGGAAAACAAGAAAGGTGAGTTTCGCTATTATGGACGAAAAAGCAACTATGGGACAGTCGCTCCGGAACATGGAGGACGAAGAGACCATTGATCTGATGGAACTGGCCCGCCTGCTGTGGGCACATGCCGTGCAGATCGTGGCAGCAGCTGTTGCGGCAGCGCTGATCTGCCTGCTGGTGTGCGTGTTTGCGCTTACACCCAAGTATCAGGCTTCTATCAATATGATCGTGAATACCCGGCAGGATAACTCCTCCACCTTTACCAGTGATAACTTCAATTCTGCTAAGAACCTGATCAGCACCTATGCGGTCATCATCAAGGGCAACACCGTGCTGAACGAGGTGATCGACAAACTGGATCTGGATATGACCTACACCGAGTTGTATAAGATGGTGGATGTTGCCGATGTGGACTCTACCCAGATCATGCAGATCACGGTCACCGATACCGATGCAGAGCGCGCAGGCGAGATCGCACAGACCATTGCCGACATCGTGCCCGATGTGCTGGTGGAAAAGGTGGAAGCCGGTTCCTGCAAGGCGGTGAGCGATGTGATCATCGATCCCAACAAGGTGTTCCCCCAGACCAAGAAGTACGTTGTGCTGGCCGGTCTGCTGGGCGCTGTGGTGGTGTGCGGCGTGCTGGTGCTGGCACATCTGCTGCATGACACCGTTGTGGATGACGAAGATGTTCAGAAGAAGCTCGGCCTGCCCGTGCTGGGCCTGATCCCGGAGGTGTAAGACGATGTGGAATCTGTTTAACAAAAAGAACAAAACTGACGGTGAGCACCGCACCCTGCAGCTGATCACCGATAAAAAGATGCCCTTTGGCTATGTGGAGGCCTATAAGTCTCTGCGCACCAATCTGGACTTTATGGCAGGCTCCATGGACGTGCATACATTGGTCATCACCAGTACCGTGCCGGAAGAATCCAAGAGCAACGTGGCGGTCAATTTGGCACTGACGCTGGCCGAAAGCGGCAAGAAGGTGGCTCTGGTGGACTGCGACCTGCGCAAGCCGGTGCTGCACCGCTACCTGAAGGCAGGCCACAACGTAAAGGGCGTTTCCAACGTGCTGTCCAACCAGTGCACGCTGGACGAGGCGCTGCATGAACTGAAGGAAATGAATCTGACCTTCCTGCCCGCCGGTACCCCGCCGCCGAACCCCTCCGAGATGCTGAGCCAGCCGCAGATGCAGGCCATGGTCAACACCCTGCGGGAAAAGTTCGATTTTGTCATCCTTGATGCACCCCCGGTGTCCGTGGTCACCGATGCAGCCGTCATCGGCCGCTATGTGGACGGCGCGGTTTTCGTTGTGCGCTCGGACTACGCCCCCGCCGATGCGGTGCGCGGCGCAGTGAAAAAGCTGCAGGATGCCGGTGTCCGGGTGCTGGGCAGCGTGCTGACCCGCTACGACATGAAGAAGGCACTCAAGGGCTCCAGCTACGCATACAGCTATGCCTACAATTACAACTATGCCTACGAAAAACAGAAGGCTGATGTTACTGAATAAGGAAGCACTGCTATGACGGATCTGCATTGTCACATTCTGCCCGGCATGGATGACGGCGCAAAGGATACAGCAGTCTCGCTGGAGCTGCTGCACAGGGAATATGAGGACGGTGTGCGCAATATTGCGTTCACCAGCCACTTCAACAGCGAACGCACCACGGTGGATGCCTTTACGGCAAAGCGGCAGGCTGCCTTTGAACAGCTGACCGCCGCGCTGGAGGGGCAGCCCATGCAGTTTGACTTCAAGCTGGGGGCGGAGGTGTTCTTCTCGCCCGGCCTGTGCGAGCTGGACACCCGGGCACTGTGTATGGGGGACACCGCTTATCTGCTGCTGGAATTCCCCACCACCCACAAGCCGCATTTTATCCGGCAGACCCTGTACAATCTGCAGCAGCAGGGCATCGTGCCGCTGATTGCGCATATCGAGCGCTACCCCTATGTGCTGGAGGATCCCACCCTGCTGTACGACTGGGTAGCCGCCGGTGCCTATGCGCAGATCAACGCAGGAGCACTGCTGGAGCCTAAGCTCTGCAAAAAGTTGTGTAAGTTCATCCAGTGGGGATTGGTTCATGTCATCTCCACCGACACCCATTCCCCGGACAAGCGCCCGCCCCGCATGGCACAGGGAGTGCAGCAGCTGGAAAAGCTGCTGGGCAGGGAAACTGCTGCCCGCATCGTGCGCAACGGCGATGAACTGTTCCATGATCAGGAACTGGACGCGGCGACCCTGCATCAGCCCAAAAAGTTTTTGGGCATGTGGGTCTGATCCTAAAGTAAGGAGAAAACTGCCCGGGCAGAGAATTACTCTGCCCGGGCAGCGGATTTTGGTATGAAGAAAAATAAGGTCCTGAAAATCGTGTTGATCGTGCTGGGCGCGCTGGTGGCTCTGCTGGCAGCAGCTGTTCTTGGCGTGCTGTTCTACCTCCACAGTATGGCAGCCGGTATTCCTGAAACCCTGCCGGATGCCCCGGCGGACAGCACACAGGTCACCCTGACGGATGATGAGATCGATAAGCTGCTCAGCGGTGAGATCACGCTGGAGGAACTGGCAGATGAAGCCGCCGCGTCCGGCAGCGGGGAACAGGAGGCATCCGCCAGCGCTCCGCAGCAGGAGACAGGTGCGGTTTCCTCCCCGGCAGGTTCTTCTGCTTCTTCGGGGAGTGCTGCCTCCCGGACGGAGAGCAGCAGTACAGCGTCCTCCAGCAAGCAGGAGACTGCCGGTACAGCCAATTCCGGTACAGAAAAACCGGCGTCCTCCTCCGGCAAACAGGAGGCCGGCTACGAGGCCGAGGTCAAGGCACTGCTGCGGCAGCTGTACAGCGTCAAGGCACGCGCCGAGGCAGAGCTGAACAGCTGCATTGCCGGAGCAAAGGCAGAGTTCAAATCGCTGCCGGAGTCTCAGCAGACACAGGCGCGCAAGATATCCATCGTGCTGGCCAGAAGCGGCAGACTGTACGCGATGCAGGCCTCCTACGACAGGGAAGTGGAGAGCATCGTCAGCCAGATGCGCGCCATTCTGACCGCCAACGGCCAGAGCACCGCATTGGCGGATCAGGCCATGGCCTCCTATAAGGCACAGAAGAGCGCCATGTACTCCCGGCTGACCGCAAAACTGTACTCCTGACCCGCAAAACGACCACGGACCATCCGCAGCACATCTCCCGGGCACTGACTGTGCCGGAAAGGGGCTGCGGATGGTTTTGTTTTGCCTTTTTGCTGTAATATGGAGAAAAATGCTAAGGACATGGAGGGATGACTCTGCGGCAGAGACGCTGCCTTTTACGCCGACAGGGGAGGGCGGATTGTACGCGCCAACGAAACAATCCCCCAAAAGGCCGGAAAAGTAGCACTTTTACCTACAAATATACAGGAAATTTGTATAAAGTATAAGATTTCACTCATGCTTTGCTATAATGAAGTGAATTCTTTTCATGTAAATTGACAAAAATCGTGGTTATCCTTATAATAGATAGAGTGTTTCTCGGGTATGGACGATGGTGTTTGTGCAACCGCAAGATGCCATCGTTTTATTATTCGCTTTTCTGTCCGCGTGCCAAGGACAGACGTCCGCTATGTGTGAGGCTGGCGGACTGCGGGAAAGTGTGGCTCGGCCTGAGAGCAAAAACAGTAATTCATTGATAGGATTGGAGTGGCATCAAACGATGGCAAAGTACATCATCAAGCGTGTCGCAATGGGTATCTTCAGTATCTTCATTGTGGCTACGGTTACCTTTTTTGTCATGAAACTGGTCCCCGGTGGCCCGTTCGTGGCAGAAAAGTCCATCAGTGCCGCTGCTCAGCAGGCTCTGGCCGAAAAGTATGGCCTTGATAAGCCGCTGAGTGTGCAGTACGTCAACTACATGCAGAGCCTTTTGCACGGCGATCTGGGTCTGAGCCTGCGTCAGCGCGGACGTACCGTGAACCAGATCATTGCCAGCAAGCTGCCGGTGTCCTGCCGTCTGGCAGGCATTGCCGTGGTTGTGGCTCTGTGCGTGGGCATCCCGCTGGGCTGCATTTCCGCTTACAACCGCGGTAAGTGGCTGGATAACGTTATTATCGTGTTTGCAACCTGCGGCATCGCGATCCCCAGCTTTATTTCCAGCGTGCTGCTATTGTACCAGTTTGGTATGAAAATGAAGGTGCTGCCCACCGTTGGCCTGAACAGCGCAGCCGCCTATATCATGCCGGTCACCGCACTGGCCATCTATCCCTCGGCTTATATCACCCGTCTGATGCGCTCCAGCCTGCTGGACGTCATGGGTCAGGACTATATGCGCACTGCCCGCGCAAAGGGCGTGTCCCAGTTCATGATCCTGTTCAAGCACGCACTGCGCAACGCCATCCTGCCTGTCATCACCTACGTTGGCCCCATGCTGGCCAGCCTGATGACCGGTTCTTTTGTGGTGGAAAAGATCTTCTCCGTGCCCGGTCTGGGCCGCGATTTCGTGTCTGCTATCACCAACCGTGACTACACCATGATCATGGGCACCACCATCCTGCTGTCCAGCATGGTCATCATTGCAAACGTGATCGTGGATATCCTTTATAAGATCATCGACCCGCGCATCAAACTGCAGTAAGAGAAAGGAGCGATTTTCATGGAAAACATTAAAAAGAATCCGCTCAGCCTGCAGCTCAACGCGGAGGATTTTCTGCCCGCCAGCAATGAGGAAAAGCAGAGCCTGGTGGTCATGCGCGAAAGCGTCAACTTCTGGAAGGACGGTATCCGCCGCCTGAAGAAGAACAAGATCGCCATGGTCAGCTTTGTGTTCATCATTGCCATTGCCATCTTTGCCTATCTGCTGCCCGCCGTCTGGCCTTACAGCTATTCCGAGCAGATGAAGGGCAGCAACAACCTGAAGCCCTTCGAATACTCTGCCTCCGAGCAGGCGCGTATCGACGCAGGCGAAAAGGTGTTCCCGCACATTCTGGGCACCGACCGTATGGGTCGTGACTTCGCTGTGCGTATCATGATGGGCACCCGCGTCAGCCTGTCTGTCGGTCTGATCGCTTCTGTGCTGGTGCTGATCATCGGCGCTACCTACGGTGCGGTTGCGGCCTTTGCCGGCGGCTGGGTGGACAATATCATGATGCGTATCACAGATATTCTGTACACCATCCCGGACATTCTGCTGATCATCCTGCTGGGCATGGCCCTGAAGGACCCGCTGGACAAGCTGTCCACCCAGCCCGGCTTCAAGTGGATGCAGACCCTTGGCCCCAACATGATCTCCATCTTCATCATCTTTGCTCTGCTGTACTGGGTCGGTATGGCGCGTATCGTCCGCAGCCAGATCCTGATCCTGAAGGAGAGTGAGTACGTTACCGCTGCCCGCGCACTGGGCGCTTCCAGCGGCCGTATCATCAAAAAGCATCTGCTCACCAACTGCATCGGTACCCTGATCGTTACCACCACCCTGCAGATCCCGGCTTCCATCTTTACTGAGAGCTACCTGAGCTTCATCGGTCTGGGTGTTGCAGCCCCGCTGCCTTCTCTGGGTTCTCTGGCTACCGATGCCGTCAAGGGCATGAACACCTACCCCCATCTGCTGATCGCTCCCGCACTGATGATCAGCGTGATGATCCTTGTGTTCAACCTGTTCGGCGATGGCCTGCGCGATGCCTTTGACCCGAAGCTGAAGAATTGATGAGGTGAACAGAAATGAGCGAGAAAATTCTTGACATCAAAGAAGAACGCCTTTCTTTCTTCACCCCTGCGGGCGAAGTAAAGGCACTGAACGGCGTTTCCTTTACCATGAATCAGGGCGATGTTCTGGGCGTTGTGGGCGAGTCCGGCTCCGGTAAGTCGGTCACCGCCTACTCCGTTATGGGCCTGACCGCTTATCCCGGCAAGCTGGTGGGCGGCAAGGTGTGGTTCAACGGCCACGAGATCGAGAACATGAAGGAGAAGGACTTCCGCAAGATCCGCGGCAACGAGGTCTCCATCATCTTCCAGGATCCCATGACCAGCCTGAACCCGGTGTACACCATCGGCAACCAGATCGTGGAGGTCATCCGCCTGCACACCGATAAGAACAAGGCCGATGCATGGGCACGCGCCAAGGAGCTGCTGGAGCTGGTTGGCATCAATGAGCCCGAGAAGCGTCTGAAGCAGTACCCCCACGAGCTGTCCGGCGGTATGCGCCAGCGCGTGATGATCGCGATTGCACTGGCCTGTGAGCCCAAGCTGCTGATCGCCGACGAGCCCACCACCGCATTGGACGTGACCATTCAGGCACAGATCCTTGAGCTGATGCAGGATCTGCGCAAGAAGCTGGGCATGAGCATCATCATGATCACCCATGATCTGGGCGTTGTGGCTTCCATGTGCGAGAAGATCGCCGTCATGTACGCCGGCCACATTGTGGAGTACGGCACTACCGACGAGATCTTCTACCAGCCGGGGCACGAGTACACCAAGGGTCTGATCAACTCTATCCCCAAGCTGAACACTGCAGAGCACGAGCGCCTTGTGCCCATCGAGGGTACCCCTGTGGATCTGCTGAATCCGCCGGCCGGCTGCCCCTTTGCGCCCCGCTGCAAGAACTGCATGAAGATCTGTCTGAGCAAGATGCCCCCGCGCACCGAGCTCAGCGATACCCACTATACCTACTGCTGGCTGCAGCAGAAGGCTGCATTTGAGAAAGGGGAAAAGGCAGAATGAGTGAACACAAGACGCTGGTCGAAGTCCAGCACCTGCAGCAGTATTTCCCCGCCGGCGGTGTGGGCAAGAACCGCAAGTACGTTCAGGCTGTGGATGACGTAAGCTTTGCCATCCGCAAGGGTGAGACCCTTGGTCTGGTAGGCGAGTCCGGTTGTGGCAAGACCACAACCGGACGCACCCTGCTGCGCCTGTACGAGCCCACCGGCGGCAAGATCTACTATGACGGCAACCTGCTGTTTGATAAGGACAACAAGATCGCAGTGGATATGCTGCCCTACCGCCGCCGGATGCAGATCGTTTTTCAGGATCCCTACGCAAGTCTGGACCCCCGCATGACCATTGGCGACATCGTGGGTGAGGGCATTGATATCCATCATCTGGCTGAGAACGAAAAGGACCGCCACGATAAGATCATCGCCCTGCTGGAGCGCGTTGGCCTGAACAGCGAGCACGCAAACCGCTACTGCCACGAGTTCTCCGGCGGTCAGCGTCAGCGCGTGGGCATTGCCCGTGCACTGGCTGTGAACCCCGAGTTCATCGTTTGTGACGAGCCTGTTTCCGCACTGGACGTTTCCATTCAGGCTCAGGTCGTCAATATGTTCGAGGATCTGCAGCAGGAGATGGGTCTGACCTACCTGTTCATCGCCCATGACCTGAGCGTTGTCAAGCACATCTCCAACCGCATCGGCGTGATGTATCTGGGCAAGATGGTGGAGCTGGCCGACAGCTACGAGCTGATCACCCACAGCATCCACCCCTACACCCGCAGCCTGATCTCCGCAATTCCGGTGGCAGACCCCATTACGGCCCGCCAGTCCAAGCGTATCGTGCTGCAGGGCGATGTGCCCAGCCCCCTGAACCCGCCGTCCGGCTGCCGTTTCCGCACCCGCTGCCCCTATGCAGACGAGCAGTGCGCCAACGAGGTGCCCGAGTTCAAGGAAGTCTCCACCGGCCACTGGGCAGCATGCCATCACCTTGACCGCGTGAAGTGAGAACACTTCACACCAGTAAAAGGTGAAAGCAATTCAACTTAGCGCTGAAATGTTGTCACAAAATGGTTACAGTCCAAGTTTTGGACTTGTAACCGCCGTGAGAACGCATTATAATCATTCGTGTTCCTCCGGTGTACAAATTATTTGCACCGGATCGAATATAGAGGCGGCTGGGGGAACCTGGCACACTCAAATTTGATATAAGGGAAGGATATTATTATGAAACGCATTTCTCGTCGTAATTTCCTCAAGGTTGCAGGCGTGGGTGCCGCTGCTCTGGGTCTGGCAGCCTGTGGCGGCAGCAAGTCCGGTTCTACCGCAACCTCCGGCACTGCTTCCTCCGCTGCTGGTTCTTCTACCGGCAGTGTCAACACCGCTGGCTTTACCGTCCAGTACGGCCCCAACCCCGAGACTCTGGATCCCTCTTTGAACAGCGCTATTGATGCCTCCAACACCATCATCACCATCTTCGAGCCCCTGCTGATCATCAACGAGAACAACGAAGTTATTGGTGGTCAGGCTGAGAGCTGGACTACCAGTGAGGACGGCCTGACCTGGACCTTCACCATGCGTGACGGTCTGAAGTGGAGCGATGGTACTGACCTGACCGCTAAGGACTTTGAGTACAGCTTCAAGCGTATGGTCAACCCCGACACCGCAGCTCCCTACGCGGAGACCTGCCTGGGCATGATCGATGGTTTTGACGCAGCACAGGCCGGTGATCCCGATGCTCTGAACGTCAAGGCAAGCGACGACGGCAAGACCCTGACCATCGTGCTGTCCTACCCCTGCTCCTACTTCGACAAGATGGCTGCATTCGCATCCATGAGCCCTGTGCAGCAGGCTACCGTTGAGGCCAACGGTGATGCATGGTGCACCTCCGCTGAGACCTTCGTCTCCAACGGCCCCTACATGATCACCGAGTGGACTCCCTCCGAGCGTATCGTTCTGTCCAAGAACCCCAACTACGTTGGCGGCTGGGATAGCTCTAAGATCGTTTCCGATAGCATCACCCTGCTGCTGCTGGAGGACTCTTCCGCTTCCTACGCTGCTTACAACAGCGGCGAGGCTGTCCTGATCAAGGACGTGCCCACCGACGAGATCCCCGGCCTGACCAAGGCAGAGGACGGCGGCGACTTCTATGTTGACACCATTCTGGCCACCTACTACGTCAGCATGAACCTGCAGCACGATGCCTTCAAGGATGCCAAGGTCCGCAAGGCTCTGGCTCTGGCTATCGACCGCGACTACGTTGCCAACACCATCATGCAGGGCACCTACTCTGCTGCTTCCAACATTGTCGGCCCTGGCATCGTGGACGAGAACGGTTACTTCTACGACAACGCAAACGGCGGCTCTCCCTACATTGCTGATGACTACGAGGCAAATCTGGCCGAGGCTAAGAAGCTGCTGGAAGAGGCTGGCTACCCCAATGGCGAGGGCTACCCCACCATCGAGTACAGCACCAACGATTCCGGCTACAATGTGCCTCTGGCAGAGTACCTGCAGCAGGCTTGGGGTGATCTGGGCATTACCCTGACCATCAGCAAGATGGAGTGGTCTGCCTTCACCGCTGCTCGTCGTGCAGGCGAGTACGATGTTGCCCGTAACGGCTGGGTCATGGACTACAACGATCCTTCCAACATGATCGAGCTGTTCTGCACCGACAACGGCAACAACGATGGTAAGTACTCCAATGCTGACTTTGATGCTGCTGTTGAGGCTTCCAAGGTTGCTGATGTCGCCGAGCACTTTGCACAGCTGCACAAGGCTGAGGACATCCTGATGGAGGATATGGGCTGCATCCCCGTTGCTTACAACAACGACTTCTGGTTGCAGAGCTCTTCTCTGAAGGGCACTTGGCACAGCCCCTACGGCTACTGGTACCTCCAGTACGGCTACATCGAGGAGTGATTTTCTCCCTGTGCTGTGTAGCGTAAGCTGAACCGTAAACTATAAGCACTAAGCACCCCGCTGACCGGAAACGGTTGGCGGGGTGCTTTTTTGCTGTTATTTTGTAAAAAAAGACGAGTGCTCGGTTTCGCCGATGCACTCGTCTTTTATATGTAAACCAGATTGAAAAGGTACCAGCTTACACCGCAGCCATAGCAGCCAAAACGCTCTGCCAGCTCTTGCTGCGTGCGGCAGGCACCGGGGCGGGGCGGGTGCGCCGTGCAGCAGGGGCACTATGACCGGTCGCAGAGGATACCGTCAGGGCAGGGGAGGGGCAAAAGAACACAGCAGTGTCCTTTGTCAGCCACTGCGCAGCCAGTGCAGCGGCCTGCGGGTCAGATTGCAACGCGCGGCGCTCGTTCCCGGCCAGAAAATCAGCCAGCCAGTACAGAATTGCGGCCAGCGGCAGGCAGGGGGATGTGTCCTGATTCCAGTAACTCCAGCGTGCACCGCAGCCAAGGTGACTTTCCACTGTGATCTGTGCGCCGGTGCGGGCATTCTGCGGGATGGTACCAACATAGTTCGTGCCGGCACGCTGTCCCAGTTCCTCTATAAGGCGCTGGGTGCGGGCAGCATCCAGACGGTCCTCACGGCAGTAGGCGCGGAAGTCGGTCTGGCTCAGCAGGCTGTCGGCACTGGACGGAAAACGCCCGGTCAGCTGCCCATCCGCATTGTGGCACAGCTGCCAGCCCTTGCGGAACAGCTGGAAATTCAGGCAGCGCCGTCCCATGGTGGAATAACACACAAGGGCGCTCTGCTCCCCGGGCAGCTGTTTTACTTCAAGATAGGCGTCATTGCCGCAGGTATCCTGCAAACGGACGGTAAGCAGCAACTGTGCACCGACGTGCTGGGTGGACATGGCATTGTGCATGGCGTCAAAATAACGGGAAGCGTCCATGATTGATCTCCTTCCTAAAAAGCAAACAGCGAAACGTTGTAAAAGTGCCAGCCGGGTGATCGGGCCGACAGGCTGTATAAAACTTCTCTGAACGTAGTATAGCATACTTTTGAGAAAAAAACAACTGCAAGTTTCTTCGAAACGACAAAATTTTGCAAAAGCTTATGGCATGGAGCAAACAGAAGTTCAAAGCATGGTTGTGCTTTATGATAATCGGTTGTGAAAAATGACCCCTGCGGGAGATGCCGGCTAAGGCAGGAGTTGCTCCCACAGGGGTCATTTTATATTTTTCAATCGCCAAGCTCCCGAATCTCGTTCTGGATCAATCGCCCGGCAGCGCGGGCAAGCTGATCCATGCCGCGGATGCGCGCCATATTTTTGCCGTAGATCTGCGTGGCGGCACCGGCGCTGCTGTCCTCGCCCATAAAAACGGCAGACACCCGCACCCCCTGCCGCTGCAAGGTGCGCACCTGCGCGGCGGTATCGGTAACACCGGCGGCGTCCTCGTAGGCGCAGCCCAGCGGGTTCTCTGCTGTGGGCGGAATGCGGCGGCTGTCGTTGGGGCTGGCATCGGTCAGCAGGATCATCAGATGACGCGGGACGGGGCCGGGGGCATACCGGATCAGATCGCCCGCAGCTCGCAGCGCCAGACCGTCCCGGTTCCAACCTGAGGCGAAGTACCGGAAGATGCTCTGCCGGTTCTTGTCCGCAAAGCCTTTCAGCACCCGCAGTACCGTGTAGCCCCGCAGGCTGCTAAAGGCGCTTACTCGCACCGGAATACCGCAGTTGGCCAAGCTTTCGGCCAGAATAACACCCTGCGCCGCAATCACCTCCTGACAGTGCAGGCGGGAGGCGGAGGCGTCCAGCAGCAGATCCACCGTAAAGGCGGGGCAGTTTTCCTCCTCCGGGCACAAAAACACCCTGTTATCGTTCAGGTAAGGGGCGCGCCACACCCGCCCGGCGCACAGGTTACCGCTGCGCGCCACCCGCTGGTCGGGCTGCTGATGCACCAGAATACAGTTGCGGATCTGTTCGGTAAGGCGCAGCACCACGCTGCGGTGCAGCTCCTGATTTTTTGCATAGTAGGCGCGGTTGCGTTCGGCCTGCAATTCTGCCTGCTGTGCCAGCTGCCGCGCTTCCGGGGTGGGCGCCTGCGCCGGGCTGGGTACACCGGCGCTGAACCACAAATGACAGCCCAGATGCACTCCGGTGCACAGCTCCTGCTCGGTCTTGCGCAACTGCTCCGGCGGGTAGAAGCAGCGCCCAAAGCAGCTTTCAATGTAGGCGCGATCCTGTGCGGCGCGTTGCTTCAGGGTGATGTTTGCCCGGCGCTTGTCCACCGCCAGCCCGCTGCCTGTGGCATCCACCGCACCGGAATGCTCCACCGTCACCCGGTCGGTCTTGATCATCTGGGTGGGCATGGTTTTGGTGGCAAGCTTTGCCCAAAAGCCTTGCAGCCGCAGGTGCAGCGCGGGCTTCTGGCGTACCTTGCCGTCAAACAGGGCGAATTTTGCAAACAGCGCCAGCAGGTCGTTTTTGAGCTGTGCTGGTTCCGGTACGGTCTCCGGTTCCAGCGCGGCGGCAAGGCTGCTCTCGTAAGGGGTCATGACCGGGGCGGTGTGTCCCAGAACCTTGCGCCAGCGCGCAGCCTGCATGGTGTACACCAGCTGGTTTTTCGCCATCCACTCCTGCCGCGAAAGCTTGTACTGGATGGCAAAAAAGTAGTCCGCGTGGGCAAACCGCAGCGCCTCCAGCACCGGGCGGCGGGGCAGCTCCAGCCGGTATGCGGCGTTTTCCAGATATAGCCACGCCATATCGTCCAGCATGGGCTGGCGTGTGTCACCCTCCCAAGCGGAAAAAATGTCCCGGATCAGCGCATCACCGTAGTATTTATGCACCAGCCCTACGATGCAGTTCATGTAAAAATCAATGGTGCCGTCCGTGTTGCGGGCCAGAAACAGCGGCTCAAAGCCGTAGGCTCCGGCAGCGGCCCAGACCTGATTGGCCGCACGCCGCTCCTGCGCGGTGTAGCTTTGGGCGTCCATCAGGCAAACAGCTTTCCGGCATCCAGCTTGGCCGGGATGCGCGCGGCGATCACGTCCCGGATCAGCCCCTGCTCGTAGGAGTCAAAGGCCTTGTTGGTGATGCCCATATCCAACGCCGCCCCGGCCGGGATGCCCCGCCGAATCAGCCGCAGCGCGTCCAGCATACCGCGCAGATCCAGCGCTTTGGTGGAAATCTCGGCACTGTCGCATTTTTTCTGCAGGTCCAGAAACAGCAGTGCAAACTGGTGCACATATTTTGCGGTAAGATCCGGGAACTGCGCCCGCAGCAGCTTTTCCAGATTATCTTGGGTGATGGTGGGCATCTGCACCACCGCAAAGCGGGAGGTCAGCGCCTCGTTCAGCTCCCGGGTGCCCGCGTAGCCGTAGTTCATGGTGGCGATAAAGCGGGTCTCCTCGGCCAGCGGGATGCGGTCGTAACCGGGCACGTCGATGGCGCGGCGGAAGTCCAGCACCGCGTGCAGCACCGCCAGCGCCTCGTTTTTGGCCATGTTGATCTCGTCCAGCACGCCGAAGCCGCCGCACTGTGCGCAGCGGTACACCGGCCCGGGACGGAACACCACCTGCCCGCCCGCAAAGGTATCCATGCCGATCAGGGAGGCGGCATCCATGTTTACATGAAAAGAGATGTCCCATGCGGGGCGGCCAAAGGCAGCGGCAAGGTTTTCTGCCAGCACGTTTTTGCCGGTGGCCTTGCCGCCGGCCAGCAGCAGGTTTTCGCCGCAGAGGATGGCCGCCAGCGCCTGCTCCCACACCTCTTTGCCGTAGTAGGTAAAGGCAGGGGCGGGGATACGCGGGCGCAGCGCCTCACTGAGCGGATGAGCGGCGCGGTATTCCTGCACCGCCGTAAGCAGGGCAGGGTCCACCCCTTCCTGCCGTAAGGTATCCAGAATATCCGACATTTGTACAAACACCTCGATCTTGTGACCGGGCGGGAATGAACTGCCCGGTTTCACGCTTATCATAGCACAATCGCGGCCATTTGTGTAGGGGGCGTGCGGGGTAAAAACACAAAGAGGGGCAGCCCCAAATGGGACCGCCCCTCTTCACATGAAAAAGAAGAAACGCTTAGAGTATGTCGGAGAACTGCGCTTTATCAGGCATTCTCCAGACCGGCCATCTGCTTGACAGCCTTCATGGCGTAGGTCAGGGTACGACCCATAGCCACACCGGCCATCAGGCAGGGGTAGTTGTTGGCAAAGAAGCTGCCGGACATATCACCGGTGATGTACAGACCCTCCATGGGCTGGTTGTTGGTGTCCAGAGCCTGACCCTTTTCGTTGATGGCGATGCCCTGCTCGGTGGTCAGCAGAGAGGCACCCAGCCAGCAGCCGTAGAAGGGAGCAGTGCGGATGGCGCTCAGACGGTAAGCGGGCTTGCCGAAGTCCTCGTCGTTCTGCTTATCGTACAGCTCGTTGTAGCGCTCCACGGTGGCAAGGAAGGTGTCCTTTGCCGCACCGGTAAAGCCCATCTTGTCGGCCAGCTCCTCGAGGGTATCGGCCTTGAAAAAGCAGCCCTCCTTCTCGCCGTTCTCGACCTGCTGAGCAAAGTAGTCCTCGCCGAGGTTGCGGGTCTGGGCAGAGCAGCCGATGGTGTGGAAGCGCTTTGCATCCTCGATGAAGTTTGCATCGCTGATCTGGGCGTAAACGCGGCCCGGCTGGTGGGCAGCGGCGTAGACGATATCGTTGTAGGGGCAGCTCTCGTTGGCAAAGCGCTCGCCGTTGCGGTTCACCTTCAGGAAAGGCTGGGTGCCGGGGTTGAACTGGCGGATCTTGCCCGGGAAGGCCTTGCCACCAAAGGCGGAGTCGCTGTCCACATAACCGCCGTCCACACCAGGGGCAACGATGCCGCGGTCAAACAGCATGGGAGCGGCTTCCTTGTCCAGATTAGCGCCTGCCCACACTGCTGCACGGATGCCATAGCCCTTGTCGGCGGGGGAGTAGGAGCAGGCGGTGGTCACGCTGGTGCCCAGCGGGTCCAGCTGCTCCATCATGTAGGGGTTGCCGGGGAAGCCGCCGCAGGCCAGCAGCACGCCCTGATTGGCGTTGTAGCGGATGAAGTGGTCATCCTCGGTGCTCTGGGCGATGATACCGGTAATGCGGCCATCGCTATTCTTTTCCAGCTTGGCAAGGCTGGTCTTGAAGTCTACATCGTAGCCCAGCTCCTGGATGTACTGCAGCAGCAGCTCATTGCGAGCCAGACCGGACTCGCGCTCGCTGGCCATGTAGTTATGCTCCTGCACAGGGTAGAGGTAGTCGGTGTTGTGCTCGGCATTCTCTGCAGGCCATGCAGCCTCGCTGCCGGAGGTAAAATCGCACACCCAGCCGTACTTATCCTCCAGAATGCTGCGCATGAAGTCGTGCATGGCGGCAGACTCGTTGATCCAGGTCTTGACAACGCGCTGGTCGCACTTGCCGGAGGCATAGCGGGAGATCTCGCTCAGCAGCTTGGCGCGGTCGGCGGGCTTCTCACCGGCAGCCTTGGCGGCAGCGGAGTCGATTGCTCCGTACCAGTGACGGGTGTCCTGCACGTTGGCGTTCTGCTCGATAACACGGAAGTTCAGGCCGTTGGCAGCCGCATAGGCGGCAGCGAACATACCGCCATTGCCAGCGCCCACGATCAGGATGTCGGTGTCCACGGTCTCGGTGATGGCGGCCTCGTCGATGTCAGGCTCTTTGCCCAGCCAGTCGTTCTCATCGCCGGTGGGCAGCTGCACGCTGGAGACCACGGCCTCGCCCTTAGCCTGTGCGTAGCAGCTCTTGGCAGCCTTCATCACGGCGTCGGAGGTGATGGTAGAACCGGAAACACCGTCGATCTCGGCAGAACCAGCAGCCAGCAGCTGCTCGCGCAGCTCATCGGCAGCGGCAGCGCCGAAGGAAGCGGTCTCGCCGGAGGTATCCAGCACCACGTCGGTGACAGCGCTGTCGGAGAAGGTCATAGTGACCTTGACGGTGGAGGAAATACCCTCGGCAGTGCCCTCGTAGGTGCCGGGGATGTACTGACCGGCAGCACCGGAAGTGGAGGCAGAACCGGAAGCGGAATTGCAGGCAGCCAGAGCACCGGCGGTCACACCGCTCATGGCGGCGGCAGCGGCGATCTTGATAAAGCCCTTACGGGAAATTTTGTTCATAGGTACGCTCTCTTTCTTTTTGTTCTTCTTTGTGTTCCTTCTTATCGTGCAGCAAAGTAAAAGGCACTTTGCGGAATCCTTAACAATTGTAGCGTAGAAGGGCACTATTTACAATTCGAGTTTTGAATATTATAATTAAGGAAAACCTAATGTATTGCGGGAGGGAGAAAAGCATGAACGAGAGCGCACTGGAAGGCTTTGTAAAGATCGTGGAACTGAACAGCTTTTCTGCGGCGGCAGAGGCACTGTATCTTTCCCAGTCGGCACTTTCGCAGCAGATCCGCACGCTGGAAGGGCAGCTGCAGTTCGAGCTGTTCCAGCACGTGCCCCGCCGGGTGGTGCTGACCCCGGCGGGACAGGATTTTTACCCCAAGGCAAAGCAGCTGGTGGCTCTGTATCAGCAGGCGTTGCGCCACGCCCGCGCGGTGCAACAGCAGGAAAAACCGCCGGAACGGCATCTGGTGATTGCAGGCTGCCATGAGGCAATGCGGATGTTCGCATACGACTTGTTTTCCCTGACAAGTGACTTGTGCCTGCAGTATACCTCCATTCTGGGGTGGTGTGCCAACCGCAGCGAGGTCTGGCGCAGCCTGAAAAAAGGGGAGATGGATCTTTCCTTCCAGCTGGAAAGTGCAGAGTTCTACGCGCAGGGGCTTACCTTTGTGCCGCTGTTCTATATGCCAGAACTTTGCATCCCCATCCACCCGCCCGCTGATATGCCGGTGGGCAGATTGACCTTGGAACAGGCATTGCAATATCGCTGGCTACCCATCAAGGAGATGTACCAGACTGTCTACGAAACAAGCCTGCTGCAGGAGGGAATGGACCGAGGGGTGGAGTTTACGCCGGTGGGCGGTATCCGCAGTGCGGCCTACGGCGACCCGGCACTCAAGATGGTCCCGGCGGTCTATTACCGCAGGCCGGACCTCAGTTTTGTGCGGGTACTGGACTGGGGCAGGGGACACCGCTTCGGCGTTGTGCTGGGGCAAAAGCGCGAGGATCCGGTAGTAATGGCCTATGTCCGCGCCTTGCAGCAACAGCTGCCGCCCCTTGCGGAAAAGTTGTTCGGCCTGAAGCTGGAACCGGTGGAGGAATCATAAAGAAAAGACGAAAACCCTCTCAGGCACCGACAGATGTAGAAAAGCTCCCCCCTCTCGGGGGGAGCTGGCATCGCGCAGCGATGACTGAGAGGGTAAAACAAAGAGCACCTATTGCCCTAAAAAGGCGACAGGTGCTCTTTTTGCAATTATATTGTGACGACAGGTGCTTTAATCCACCACGTCCTCAAACTGGCTGTTGTACAGGTCAGCGTAGAAGCCGCCTGCCTCGATCAGCTGGTCGTGGGTGCCCTGCTCCACAATGTCGCCGTCCCGCATCACAAGGATGAGGTCGGCATCCCGGATGGTGGAAAGGCGGTGGGCGATGACAAAGCTGGTGCGCCCCTCCATTAGGCGGTCCATGGCGGTCTGGATGCGCTGCTCGGTGCGGGTATCCACGCTGCTGGTAGCCTCGTCCAAAATCAGGATGCGGTTATCTGCCAGAATGGTGCGGGCGATGGTGAGCAGCTGCTTTTGTCCCTGACTGACGTTGGAGGCGTCCTCGTTCAGCTCCATCTGGTAGCCGCCGGGCAGGGTGCGGATAAAGTGGTCGGCGTTGGCAGCCTTTGCGGCAGCAATCACCTCTTCATCGGTGGCGTCCAGCCGGCCGTAGCGGATGTTCTCCATGATGGTGCCCTTAAACAGCCATGTGTCCTGCAGCACCATGCCAAAGCCTTCGCGCAAGGCGCTGCGGTCAAAGTCCCGCACATTGTGGCCGTTCAGGGTGATAGAACCGGCGTCCACATCGTAAAAGCGCATCAGCAGCTTGACCATGGTGGTCTTGCCCGCACCGGTGGGACCCACGATGGCTACCTTCTGGCCGGGCTGCACCGTGCAGCTGAAGTCGTGGATGACGGTCTTGTCCGGGGTGTAGCCGAAGCGCACATGGTCAAAGGTGACCTGTCCGTCAATGTCGGCGGGGTCGGCGCGGCGGGCAGGGTCGGCCAACTGCGCCTCCTCCGGCTCGTTCAAAAACTCGAACACGCGCTCGGCAGCAGCAGCCATGCTTTGCAGCATATTGGACACCTGCGAAAGCTGCTGGATGGGCTGGGTAAAGTTTTTGACATACTGGATAAAAGCCTGAATATCACCAATGGTGATAACACCGTTTGCAGCAAAAATGCTGCCCACGATGGCCACTGCCACATAGCCCAAGTTGCCCACAAAGTTCATGATGGGCATCATAAGGCCCGAGAGGAACTGGCTTTTCCATGCGGATTCGTACAGCTTATCGTTGGCGGCGTTGAAGTCTGCCAGTACCACGGCTTCGCGGTTAAACGCCTTGACCACGTTGTGACCGGCGTAGACTTCCTCTACCTGACCATTGACCACGCCCAGCGTAGCCTGCTGTGCCTTGAAGTACTTCTGGCTGAACTTGACCACCACCAGCACCAGCGCCAGCGATACCGGTAAGATCAGCAGGGCGATCAGGGTCATGCGGGGGCTGATGGAGAGCATCATCACCAGCACACCGATCATGGTGGTCACGCTGGTGATCAGCTGGGTGATGCTCTGGTTCAGGCTCTGACCCAGTGTGTCCACATCGTTGGTGATGCGGGAGAGCACCTCGCCCACGGTGCGCTTTTCAAAGTACGCCAGCGGCAGGCGGTTGATCTTTTCACTGATCTGGCGGCGGAAGTCGTAGCAGACCTTCTGGGAAAGGCCGGTCATCAGCCAGCCCTGAATAAAGCTGAAGGCGCTGCTCAGCAGGTACATTCCCAGCAAGAACAGCAGGATGCGGCCGATATACACAAAATCGATGCTGCCGGTGCCGCGCAGCCGGGCGATCCAGCCGGTGGCAAGGGCGGTGGTGGCCTTTGCCAGCACCTTGGGGCCTGCAATGTTGAAGATGGTGGACAGAATAGCAAACAGCATGGCTGCCGTAAGGGGCAGCTTGTAGTGGCTCATGGTGCGGATGAGCTGCCGCAGCGTGCCTTTAAAGTTTTTGGCGCGCTCGGTGGTGGGACGTCCGGGTCTGGGCATATCACTCACCCTCCTTTTCTGTATTCAGGGTATCCAGCGCCAGCTCCTTCTGGCTCAGCTGGCTGCGGGCGATCTCCTGATATTCCGGGCAGCTGACCATCAGCTGGGCGTGGGTGCCCTTGCCCACCAGTCTGCCTTCGTCCAGTACAAGGATCTGGTTTGCGTGCAGCACGGTGGAAATGCGCTGTGCCACAATGATCACAGTGGCGTTGTCGGTCTGTGCCTTCAAAGCGCGGCGCAGCGTTACATCGGTCTTGTAGTCCAGCGCCGAGAAGCTGTCGTCAAACAGATAGACCTTGGGGTCCTTGGCAATTGCCCGGGCAATGGAAAGCCGCTGCTTCTGGCCGCCGGATACGTTGGAGCCGCCCTGTGCAATGGGGCTCTGGTAGCCATCGGGCTTTGCCTCGATAAAATCAGTGGCCTGTGCAATGGCGGCGGCTTTGTGCACCTGTGCGTCGGTGATATCCTCGCCGCCGAATTTCAGGTTGCTGTCAATGGTGCCGCTGAACAGCACACCCTTCTGGGGCACATAGCCCAGCAGGTCGTGCAGCTGTGCCTGTGGCATCTCGCGCACGTCAATGCCGTCCACGGTCACCTTGCCGCCGGTCACATCGTAAAAGCGGGGGATCAGGTTGAGCAGGGTGGATTTGCCGCAGCCGGTGGAGCCGATGATGGCGGTGGTCTCGCCGGGCTTTGCGGTAAAGCTGATGTGCTCCAGCGCATCGCTGTCCGCACCGGGGTAACGGAAGCTCACATCCTCGAACTGCACCACGCCCTGCCAGTCGGTGTGCGCCTGTGCAGCCTTTGCGGCGGCTTCGTCCGGGTCGTGGATGGTGGCTTTGGTGCGGATGACCTCGTCGATACGATCCGCAGCCACACCGGCGCGGGGCAGCATGACAGCCACCATGGCCAGCATCAGGAAGGACATGACGATCTGCATGGTGTAGGTGATAAAGGCAATCATTTCGCCCACCTGCATAGTGCCGGCATCCATGGCCTTGCCGCCGAACCAGACGATGAGCAGGCTGGTGCCGTTCATGATCAGGGTCATAAAGGGCATCATAGCCACCATAGCGCGGTTGGTGAACAGCTGGGTGCCCATCAGCTCTCGGTTGGCCTTGTCAAAGCGCTGCTCCTCAAACTTTTCGCGGCTGAAGGCGCGCACCGGCATGATGCCGGTCAAAATTTCGCGGCTGACCAGATTCAGCCGGTCCACCAGCTGCTGCATCACCTTGAATTTGGGCATGGCAACGCTCATCAGGAAGAGCAGCAGCAACAAAAGCAGAGCCACATCCAGCACCACGATCCAGGAAAGGCCGCTGCTGCTGCCCACAACGTGCAGCACGCCGCCAATGCCCAGAATGGGCGCGTAGGCCACCATGCGCAGCAGGATGACGCAGACGAACTGCACCTGCTGGATATCGTTGGTGGTGCGGGTGATGAGAGAGGCGGTGGAGAAATTCTCGATCTCCGCATTGGAGAAGCCGATAACGCTGGAGAAGGTCTCCCGGCGCAGGTCGCGGCCGATGGCGGCGGATACCCGGGAGGCAAGGAAGCCAACGGCCACAGCCACGGCTACCATCAGCAGGGTGAGCGCCAGCATCTGGCCGCCCACCCGGAAGAGGTAACCCATCTGCACATCCTGCGCAACGCCCTGCGCCTCGTATTCCAGCTGCACCAGCAGCAAAGACTGGCTTTTCAGGTTTTCCAGCAGGGTGCTGTCCAGCTGGCTCATGGCACCGTCCAGCTGCTTTTGCAGCATACTGCGGTCAAAGCCGGGCATCTGGCTCATGGCGGCAAACTGGCTGCAAACGGTGTCCAGATCCGCTGCCGTAGGGGTGACGGTCTCAGTGTCCGCGTCCGCAGCGGCAGAGGGCGTCTCGGCAAGGCCGGTCATGCCCATGCTGTTCTGCCCGGCGGGGGTGTTGGCGGCCTGTGTAGCAGCCATATACAGCACGATGTCCGGGGTGGTCACGGCCTCTTCCAGTGCGGTGCGCTCGTCCTCGGTCAGGTCGGAGCGCAGCTGCAACACGCCATCGTCCTGCAGATAGTACTGGTAGGCGTTTTGCAGCTTCTGCGCATCCTCCTCGCTCATCAGCAGGCTCAGCGCGTCCAGCGTACTCTGGCGCACCGTTTGGGGCAGGGGGCTTTCAATGCCGCCCTGCTGGATGCCGGTGTCCACGATCTTGCTGGTGTAGTCCGGCAGGGCAAGGTCGCAGTACGCCTGCACGAACAGCAGTGCGAACACCACAAGGCAGACCGCCCAGTGCCGGGCCAGCTGCTTAAAGATCTTTGTCATGGTTCGTTTCTCCCTTCGGGTCAATGTTGCGCGCGGCATTTTCCGCAAGAATGGCATCCATCAGCGCGCCGCGCAGCGCGTCCATCTGGGCTGCCTGCTCCGGCTCTAACCGTGCCAGCACGCTGGCAAAGTAGTTGCGCAGAGCCTGCTCACACTGGTGGCACAGCTCGTACCCCTTGGGGGTGATGCGCACCAGCGTTTTGCGGCGGTCGGCGGGGTCCGGTTCCCGCACCACAGTGCCGTCCTGCTCCATGAGCCGCAGCCCGCGCGAGACCGCCGGCAGCGGCTGACGGATCTCCCGGGCAAGGTCGGAGACATAAATGGCACCGTCCTTTCCGTGACAGTTGATGGCGTGCAGCAGGCCTTCCAGCATATTGAAGTGGCATTTGGGGCAATCGGCCAGCGCCGCCCGCATCCCGGCCTTGGATGCCTTGCTCAGCTGCCCGATATAGTGGCACATCCCCTGAAAGCTGGGGGTGCTTGGCTCGGACACGACAGTCCCTCCTCGTTTGCATTTTTCAAATACTTAACAGATGTTAAGTATTAACGCCTGATAAGCATATTCCTTTTGCAGCCGGATTGCAAGGGAATGGGAAAATATTAAACAAAAATTCACAAAAAACTTGTAGGTTTTGTCAATGCGCAAACCGGCTCTCGCTGCATAGAAATAAAGGACAGGCAGAAACGGAGGGCGCGGATGGAGCAGGGATTCCAAGTGTTGTTACAGGTATTCGGCGGATTGGCGCTGTTTTTATATGGGACGGACAGCCTGTGCAGGGCAGTACAGCAGGGAGCGGGCAGGCGTCTGCGCAGCCTGTTGGCGCGGTGCACCGCAAACCCGGCGGCAGGACTGCTGACCGGTGCTGCGGTAACGGCGGTGCTGCAAAGCAGCTCGGCGGTCACGGTTATGGTCATTGCCTTTCTGGCGGCGGGGCTGTTGCAGCTGCGGCAGGCGGTGCCGGTGGTGTTCGGGGCGAACATCGGCACAACGGTCACGGCGCAGCTGCTGGCGTTCCGGGTGGAAAGCTGGCGGTATCTGCTGCTGTTTGGCGGGGTGCTGCTCTGTCTGGCCTGTAAAGGCTGGCGGGGCCGCTGCGTGGGCGAGGCAGTGTTCGGCTTTGGACTGCTGTTCGAAGGCGTCACTGTGATGCGCAGCGCCATGGAACCGCTGCTGCAAAGCCCTCTGCTCCGGCTGGAGCTTGCCCGGGTGCAGCAAAGCCCCCTGCACGGACTGCTGGCGGGCGTTTGCATGACCTTAACGGTGCAAAGCAGCTCTGCCACAGTGGCGCTGCTGCAAAGCATGGCGGCGCAGCCCGGGGCAGACGGCGTGCACAGCCTGCTGGGGCTGACGGCGGCCATTCCCATTTTGCTGGGGGATAACATCGGCACCACCATCACGGCGGTGCTTGCCGCCATCGGGCAGGGAAGAGACGCCAAGCGGGTGGCGGCAGCCCACGCCATCTTCAACCTGAGCGGCGCGGCGGTGTGCTGCGCACTCTTGCAGCCCTTTGCGGCGCTGGTGCGGCTGTGCTCGCCCGCAGGGGTGGAGTGCGCCGTGATCGCCCGGCAGATCGCCAACGCACACACCTTATTCAACGTACTGTGCGCGCTGGTGTGGCTGCCCCTGACCGGGCAGATGGTGCGGCTGGTCTGCGCGCTGCTGCCCGATAAAAAACGACCGCAAGAACGGTTGTAAACCGGAGCGGGGAATGGTATACTGAAGCAGATGATACTATTATATAATAAAGGATGGAATGCAATGAAACGGAAAATCGGCAGGCTGTGCATGGTGCTGGGCGCGGTGCTGATCTTATGCGCCGCCGGGTTGCTGGGCTACAACCGGTGGGATGCCGCCCGGGCAGAAAAGGCTTCGCAGGAAGTATTGGGCGAGCTGGAGCAGACCATGCAAAAGACCATCACGGAGCACCAGCAGGAAAATGAGACTGCAGCCCCGCAGCCGGTGTTGGACCCGACGCAGGAGATGACCACTGTGGAGGTGGAAGGGCGAGACTACATCGGGGTGCTTTCCATCCCGGCGGTAGAACGGGAGCTGCCGGTGATGGCGCAGTGGAGCTACGCCGGGCTGAAGATCGCCCCCGGGCGGTACAGCGGCACCACCTATGGCGATGATCTTGTGATCTGCGGCCACAACTACGCAATGCACTTCAGCCCCATCAAGTGGCTGGCCATCGGCAGTTCGGTCTATTTTACGGATGCAGACGGTCTGCGCTGGAGCTATGAGGTGGAGAGCGTGGAGACTTTGCGCCCCACTCAGATCGAGGAGATGACCACCGATACCGAGACGGACAACTGGGATCTGACCCTGTTCACCTGCACCTCCGGCGGCGGTTCCCGCTACGCGGTGCGCTGTGTGCGGACAGGCTACCCCGTCCGTGTGACGGACGCGGCAGAATAATGCTTTGCACAGCAGGATGATTTGGAAGGGCTTCCGCTTTGCTATAGCCATTATCAGCGGAAAATTTATTTTTAATTTCGGGATAGCGGAGCGTCTGCGGACGCTCCGCTATCCCATTTTCACAGTAGTGGGTCGTGACGGAAAACGGCAGCTCCAGCGCCTGTTTCCTGCGGAAATGCGGCGCTGCGGGGACTGCCAAAGACCTGATCTCCGAGGAAAATGGCCGTGTACAGCGTGAGCAGACTGGGGAGCATACGCTGTTTTTTACGCAAAAATCCGCAAAAACCTTTGAAAGTCCTTTTTATGGTATCTGAATTATGCGATACTGTGTTCACCGGGAAAGCCCCGGAACAAAACAGAAACACAGGAGGGAAACACCATGAAGGATTTTGAGTTGCGTTATGTGGGCAGTCATGTGGAGGTATACACCGGCAGTGGTGTGTTCCTGTTTTCGGCCGACACAGTGCGGGAGGCCATGGAAGAGCTGGCCGGGTAAGCGGCGGCATATCGCATCTGGGAAAGCTGAATGTAAAATGTATGTAAAATAACGGAAATCTTTTTGTTTGCCGCCCGGAAATATGTTGCGGAATGTGTAAAAAAAGTAACTTTCCTGTAAAATAAACCTTGTTGAGACGGCCCCTTTGATGGTATAATAAAAGTAAGCGGCTTCCGGAACAGGGCAGGCGCTGTGCGTGCAAGGTTCCGGCGGCTGTGTGCTGTAAAGGATAAAAAGGGAAGTTTCATATTAGGAGTATCGTTATGGATATCACACACATTACCTCTCTGCTGGGCGGCGTTGCGCTGTTCCTGTACGGCATGTCCATCATGGGTGCCGGTCTGGAAAAGCTGGCAGGCGGCAAGATGCAGGGCGTATTGCAAAAGCTTACCTCCTCTACCATCAAAGGCGTGATCTTCGGCACACTGATCACCGGCGTCATCCAGTCGTCGGCTGGTACGGTGGTTATTTGTGTCGGTCTGGTCAACTCCGGTATCATGACACTGACGCAGTCGGTAGGCGTGATCATGGGTGCAAATATTGGTACTACGGTAACAGGTCAGTTGATCCGCATGGCGGATATCTCAGGCGACAGCCTGTGGCTGACCTTGATCCAGCCCAAGACCTTTGCCCCCGTGGTGGCGTTTATTGGCTGCATTTTTTATGTGTTCCTGCGCAATGCCAAAAAGAAGAATATCGGCCAGATCATGCTGGGCTTCGGCATTCTGTTTACCGGCATGAGCCTGATGGATACCGGCGTTGCTCCCCTGCGGGAGAGCGCCGTCTTTCAGAATCTGTTCGTCACCATGACCAACCCCATTCTGGGCGTTCTGGTGGGCGTGGTGGTCACCGTGATCATCCAGTCCTCCTCCGCTTCGGTGGGTATTCTGCAGGCACTGTCCAGCACAGGGCTTGTCACCTTCAGCTCTGCCATTCCCATCATTCTGGGTGCGCATATCGGTACGGCGTTCACCCCGCTGCTCACCATCGGCGGTTCCTCCAAGGATGGTAAGCGGGCAGCGCTCATCCACCTGTACTTCAACGTCATCGGCAGCGTGATCCTGCTGGCGCTGATCTATGCGGTGCAGTTCACCATCGGCATCCCCATGTGGGGCGATGTGATGAACAAGAGCTCCATTGCAAACATCCATACCTTGTCCAGCGTATGCGCCATGCTGCTGTTCCTGCCTTGCAGCGGAGTGCTGAGCCGCTTGGCGATGCTCACGGTGCCCAGTAGCATGGAGGAAGCACAGGAGCTGAGCATGCCGGTGCTGGACGAGCGTCTGTACAAGAGCCCGGCAGTGGCCTTGCAGCAGGCGAAGAATGCGGTGATCAAGATGTCCCGCCGCGCCGCCCGCAACGTGGGTCTGGCCGCGCCGCTGCTTTTGAAGATGGACGAGGAGACCGTGAGCGCCATTAAGGTGCGCGAGAACCTGATCGACCGCATGGAGGTGGAGATCACCAACTACCTGATCAAGCTGACAGATCAGGAGCTGGGCGACGACGAAAGCCACGCGGTGACCGAGTTGCTGAATTTTGTCACCGAGTTCGAGCGCATTGGCGACTATGCCGTGAACATCATGGAAAAGGCCGAGGAGCTGCACGACAAGGAAGCCAGCTTCAGCGAGAGCGCCAAAAAGGAACTGCAATTGCTGGATGCCGCATTGGAGCGCATTCTGGTTCTGACGGACGAGGCCTTTGAAAACGATGATGTTCAGAAGGCAGCACAGGTGGAGCCGCTGGAGGAGATCATTGATGTGATGGTGGAGCGTCTGCGCGACCAGCACATCCGCCGTCTGAAGGACGGGATCTGCTCCATCGACACCGGCGTGGTGTTCCTGGATGTGCTGAACAACGCCGAGCGTATCTCCGACCACTGCTCCAACATTGCGGTGCGCATGGTGGGCATGGAGGCCGGCGATGATTACGACTCTCACACCCTGAAAAACATCATGCACCACAGCCCCAGCAAGGACTATATGCTGGAGTACGAGCAGTGCCGCAAGGAATACCTTGTGCCGCTGGAAGAAATGGAAGCCTGAATCATATAAATGCAATGAGCCGCTGCACATCGTGCAGCGGCTCATTGCATTTATTCCCCCAGATCTTCCAGCAGCAGGTCCAGTTCCCGGGGGCTGTTGACCACGAGCCCGCGCTTGATGCGTAAGGCGTCGTTTTCGGGCAGAAGATTGGTGTAGATGCCGGTCACGCGGATCAGGGTGCCCGGGGTGCCGTCGGCGCGGCAGGTGTACACCGCCACCCGCCCGCCGCTGTCTTGCAGGCAGTAGCGGGCGGTGTCCGTCTGGGGCACTGCCTGCGCGGCAAGGCTCAGGGGAGAGGCGGGGTCGGTCTCAGACCCGGCGGGGCTTTGGGACAGCGGCAGCTTTGGCAGCGCCATCCAGAACCTGTCTCTTATACACATCTCCGAGCCCACGAGACATGCGCAGATC
>ERZ1027181.149-NODE-149-length-33642-cov-9.227737_pt1 | contig 33642 bp, 17 predicted proteins | sample MGYA00519247_ERZ1027181 | MGnify/ENA primary metagenome ERZ1027181 (study PRJEB26926, sample SAMN06164415) | human gut metagenome | biome: ENVO:00009003; feature: ENVO:2100002; material: ENVO:00002003 | host: Homo sapiens | place: USA | collected 2012 ...
CTACACAAGGAGTATCGTCGGCAGCGTCAGATGTGTATAAGAGACAGATATAGGGTAGGGCTGAAGGCTTTCGTTTGCGCAGATCGTTCTCTTTCAAAAGTAATATATATTCATCGCCCATTTAATATATGTTCTTTGCCCATTTAATATATATTCATCGCCCATTTAATATATATTACTTTGTCTGGTATTATTATATGCCTTTGGGTATCATCTTGCATTATGTCTTTTGCATATGGTGTTTTTATGCAAAGGCTCCTATTCAATTTATAGCGAAACCTTGTTTTTATGCCAGCATCTATAGGATTCGCATATTTTATCGTACAAAAATGTCCTTTATGCCAACATTTGTACGTACTCAAAAGTGGTTTGAATAGATTTGATATGTATGTATAATATAAAAGTCGTACTTTTGCATCGGAACTTTGATAGGACTGATAAATCAAACCGAAACTTAAATACTAATTGCTACACTGTATGACAAACAGGTTTTTTGCATTTGGCTGTTGCACACTGTTGCCTTTGGCAGCTATGTCACAGCAACGTCCCAACATTATATATATAATGAGTGACCAACAAGCAGCTACTGACATGAGCTGTGCAGGCAATAACGACGTTAAGACCCCTAATATGGACCGTCTTGCCGAGCGTGGAATGCGTTTCACCAATGCCTATTGCACATTGCCATTGAGTGGACCGTCACGTGCTGCTATGTGGACTGGATACATGCCTTCGGTTATAGGTATGGAAGAGAATGAGACACCACTGCCCGACTCAATAGCCGTTCGCACACTTGGCACTCTTATTGAGAACTCGGGCTACGACTGTGCCCTTGCAGGCAAGTGGCATGTAAATACCAACTCGCTGCCAAGCGAGCATGCCTTTGGTTTCAAGAATATCCATCAGTTTATGGACAACGGACTCTCAGAGAGTGTTATCAATTATCTGCGCAATCGCGACACCAAAAAGCCGTTCTTCCTTGTAGCTTCTTTCAACAACCCACACGGAATATGCGAGTATGCACGTCGACAGAATGTGCCATATGGTGATGTAGACCTCAACCCCGAACTTGCCGACTGTCCTCAATTACCAGCTAATTTTGCTGTAAGTCCATACGATGCCTCGACACTTCAGTTTGAGAAAAAGCGCAACCAACGCCTATATCCTTCATACGATTATACTCCTGACGATTGGCGCCGATATCTATATGGATACTATCGTCTTACCGAGACAGTTGATGCGCAGATAGGTCAGATTCTCGAAGAGATGGACCGTCAAGACCTTTGGAAGAATACTATCGTCATCTTCTCTTCCGACCACGGCGACGGTGCGGCACAGCACCAGTGGAACCAGAAGACAGTGTTGTACGAAAGTGTAGCCAACATTCCTTTCATCGTTTGCATGCCAAAGGGCAAGAATGCCGGAAAGGTTATGCCACAGCTCATAAGCAACGGTCTCGACCTAATGCCAACAGTTTGCGATTTTGCCGGCGTTGAGATACCCAAGCATTGCACCGGTAAGAGCATCCGCAAGGTGCTTGAGTCGGGTAAGGAAGATACTTCGCTTCGCGACTATGTAGTTACCGAGACTGTATTTGCCCAGACAGCTGGTACCATAGGTTGGATGGTTCGCACAAAAGACTTTAAATACGTATTGTACGATTCGGGCAGAAACCGCGAGCAACTATTTGATATGAACAACGATCGTGGCGAGATGCGCAACCTTGCAGTAGAGCGTCGATATCACGACATATTGGTTGAACATCGTCGTATGCTGAGCGAGTGGATGGATCAGAATCCGTCAAAGCTCACTCGTTTAAGAGCTAAGTACATTCCACGCAATTAAGAGCTAATACTCACGATACAACAATAATAACATTTGTATGAAACAACTACTAAATCTATATGCAGTGGCACCCCTCGCTCTCCTTATGCTGGCATCGCAGCCAGCAAAGGCAGGTGATTATGGGTTCAACTACATAACCAAAGGTGGACGCATTATCCTCAAGGATTCTACAATGATGCACGAGATGCGACAGACGCCAAGTCCGCTAAATGGAGAGGTTGTTACAGCACGCAAAGTATCATTCCAATGGCCTTTGCCTCCTGAGCTTAGCAATACCACTGAGGCTCTCGACGGAATGGACCTTAAACCTAAGTTTAAGAAGTCGCTTATATCGTATAAACTGCGCTATTCGCAAGATCCAGCGTTTCAGACTGGCACGGTAGAACGTCAGCTATTATGGCCCATGTTCAATCCTGATGTCGACCTTAAGGAAGGCAAGTGGTATTGGCAGTATGCCTTTGTGGTAAGCGGCAAGGAGACATGGTCGGAGCGATTGAGCTTCACCGTAGGCAACAATCCGACCAAGTTCTGCCCCCCGCCATTCTCTAAGGTGGTAGAAGGTCTTACCGATGTGCATCCACGCATTTGGGTACAGAAGTCTACTTGGGATAAGTTTATCGAGCAAGCAAAAACCAAGAAAGAGTACAACTGGTACGTCAACCGTGCCGAGAAAGTGATGAAGGTTCCGATGAAGGGCCTTAACGACATCAACCTTGAAAAGCTGTCAAGTCTTGAGAACGAGATGAAGCGCAAGGCATACATCACACGTGAAAGTCGCCGCATCATCGATGCCGAGGAGAGCAACAGCATGGTATTGGTTTATGCCTACCTGCTTACCAAGAACGAGGCCTACGCAAAGGAGGCCACCAAGCGCATTATCTCCATGAGCGACTGGAATAATAGTTCGAGTGTGGCAGGCGATTTCAACGAATCGACAGTAGTATCGCTAGCTTCTATGGCTTACGACAGTTTCTACGATATGCTTACTGCCGATGAACGCAAGGCTCTTCTCAATGCCGTAAAGGTTGGTTCGGCATCGATGTACGCACGATATAACAACCATCTCGAGAATCATATTGCCGACAACCACGTATGGCAGATGACGCTGCGTATTCTCACTATGGCAGCTCTGGCAACCTACAACGACCTGCCCGAGGCTAACACATGGGCCGAGTTTTGCTATAATATATGGGTATCTCGAATGCCAGGCCTTAACGAGGATGGTGCTTGGCACAATGGCGACAGCTACTTTTCGGTAAACACCCGCACATTGATAGAGGTGCCTTGGCTTTACTCACGACTCACCGGATTCGACTTCTTCAGCGATCCTTGGTATCGTGGCAACATCATGTATACTATGTACGAGCAGCCACCATTCTCTAAGTCGGGTGGCAATGGCAGCACTCACCAGAAGGTAATGGAGCCACGCTCGCAGCGTATAGGCTATCTTGATGCCTTGGCACGTCTTACAGGCAATACCTATGCAGCCGACTTTGTGCGCCGCACACTTGCCGAGAAGCGAGGATATCTGCGCGAATCGTTCCTTGCCAAATCTGGTGATCTATCTTGGTTTCGCCTACAGTGCGACAAATCTTTGCCTAAAGGCAAGGGGCTTGCTTCGCTTTCTGATGGATATGTATTCCCGCAGTCAGGCCTTGCGGCATTCCAAAGCAATTGGGACAATTATAAACTCAATGCCGAGTGGACGTTCCGTTCAAGTCCGTATGGTTCAACATCACATGCTCTTGCCAACCAAAATGCATTCAACACGTTCTACGGTGGCAAGTCGCTGTTCTACAGTTCAGGTCATCACACATCATTTGTAGATGCCCACTCTGTTTACTGTCATCGCGGTACCCGTGCCCACAACACAATGCTTGTTGACGGTATGGGACAGCGTATAGGCACCGAGGGTTACGGATGGATACCAAGATATTATGTAGGCAAGAATATTGGTTATGTACTGGGCGACGCAAGTAACGCTTATGGCGAGGTGATATCAACACTATGGCAAACGCGTGCAAAACTAACCCATATAGAGTTTACACCAAAGACAGGTTGGGATAAAAACCATGTAAAGACCTATCGTAGACATATAGTAGACCTGGGCGACTCTGGACTGATATTCGTTTACGACGAACTTGAGGCTGACAAACCTGTGGCATGGAACTATATGTTGCACTCGGTTACAGCACCTATCACTTTCGGAAAACAGAATAAGACGCTGCATGTGCAGACAACCAACGAGGTTGGAGCATCCGATGCCTACATCTTTGCACCTACAGAGCTTAAGGCCGATACTACAACTAAGTTCTTTGTACCTGCAACCAATTGGCTAAAGAGCGACGCCAAGGGCAGATTCTTACCCAATCCAGACCACTGGCACTTTACGGCTTCATCGCCAAAGAGTCAGTTCTACCACTTTGCAACAATCGTGGATACCCACGCAAAGGACCAAAAGCCACGTGTACCGGTAATGCATAAGAACGGCAAAATAACAGTGGGTGACTGGACAATAGAGGTAAATATCAAGGCTGATGGCAAGCCTTTCTTCCATGTAGTTAACTCGGTTAACAAGGCAGAGGTTACACTCAACGACAAGGGAACTGCTATAAAGGATGGCGAGACATCAACATTGCTTGTTGACAAATTGCCTAAGCTTGAAATATAACAATTGAAATAAAACAAACTAAAAACAATAAATTTATGGACTACAAGAAAAGTTTGACTTGTCTTGCCATCTCCATGGCTGCTCTTAGTGTATCGGCACAGAGCCAGACCGTTACCGGCAAGATTGTCGACAACGATGGACTCGAAGTCATTGGCGCAAGCGTTTCGCTTAAAGGCGAAAAGGGCGTAGGCGCTGTTTCTGACATTAACGGTAACTTCACCATTAAAGCCAAGAACGCATCTAAAGATGTACTCGTTATCTCATATCTTGGTATGAAGACTCAAGAAGTGAAGGTTGGTGGCAAGAAGCAACTTGATGTTCGTCTCGAACCCAACGCCATTACAATGGATGATGTTGTGGTTATCGGTTACGGCGCTGTAAAGCGTAAGGACCTTACAGGTTCTGTATCGTCGGTAAAGAGCGACGAGCTACTTAAGACTCCTACTAATGATATTTCACAGGCTCTTGCCGGACGCATTGCAGGCTTGCAGGTGCAGTCGTCTGATGGAGCTCCAGGCTCAAGCATATCTATCCGCGTTCGTGGCGGTATCTCTATCTCGCAAAGCAATGAGCCTTTGTATGTTATCGATGGTTTTCCTACAGAAGACGGTCTTGGTTCACTCGACCCTGCTTCTATTGAATCAATAGATGTTTTGAAGGATGCATCTGCAACAGCTATCTATGGTGCACGTGGTGCCAACGGTGTAATCGTTGTTACAACCAAGCAGGGCAACGAGAACAGCAAGGCAACAATTAGCTTCGACGCTTATGTAGGTACACGCAAGATAGCCAACAAGCTTGATGTACTCAGCACTCGCGAGTTTGTGCTTGCCGACTATGAGCGCACTCTTGGCACTCTTACTGCTGACAAGACAATGGATACATGGTATAATCGATATGGCAGATTCGAGCAAGGCGAGGGATTTATGGCTAAGCTCAATGATGCCTACAACGGACGTAAGGGTATCGACTGGCAAGATGAAACTCTTGGTCGCTCTACTTTCGTACAGAATTATCGTGTAGGTGTACAGGGTGGCAGCAAGACTACACAGTACTCGGTCGCATATAACTTTTTCCGCGATGAGGGTGCCATGGTATACAGTGGCGACAAGAAGCACGACATTACCATGAACTTCAAGAGCAAGGTTAACGATCGTCTTACTGTTTCGGCACGTGCCAACTTCGATGTTCGCAAGATATGGGGTTCGGGTACATCTGGCGACGGTACCGGAAACTATAGCTATTCGTTCAACAAGATGACGTCTATCCTTCAGTATCGTCCTACAGCAGGCGCTAAGGGAACTGACGATACTCTGCTCAATGGCGAGGATCCGATACTTGTAGACGATAGCGGAAACACAATGCAAAATCCGCTTATCACCGCACGCGAGGAGACTAACGACCGCGAGTATCGTTACTTCTCTACCAATGGCGACTTAAACTATAGCATTATGAAAGGTCTTAACTGGCGTACAGCTGTGGGCTATCGCTACCAGACACGTCGTTATGGTGAGTTCTATGGCGACCAGAGTATCAATGCAAAGCGCTCAAGCATCAATGGTATGATAAGCTATTATGAGTACGAGACATTCCAGATTTCGAACACTCTGTCGTATAACAAGCGCTTTAACAAGAAGCATAACCTCACAGCTCTTTTGGGTCAGGAGTTTATCGCACGTTCGTCACGCTGGCTCAAGGCTGCAGCCAACCAGTTCCCTAACGATGATATTGGTCTTGGCGACATGTCGCTTGGCAATCCTACAAGCATATCGTCTAACCAGAACTATGATGACAACATCCTATCGTTCTTCGGACGTGTAAACTATAACTACAACGACCGCTACTTGCTCACAGCATCTCTGCGTGCCGATGGTTCGTCTAAGTTTGGTAAGAACAATAAGTGGGGATACTTCCCTGCAGTATCGGCAGCATGGCGTTTGGCAGAAGAAGACTTCATAAAGAATCTCAATATCTTCTCCGACCTTAAGTTGCGTTTGGGTTACGGTCTGGCAGGTAACAACCGCATTGGTTCGTACAACTCGCTTGCTATCCTTTCATCAGTGTTTACCGCTATGGGCAACCAACTCACCAACGGTTATGCTTCAAAGCAGATTCCTAACGCCGATCTAAAGTGGGAGGCAAACAAGACTCTCAACATGGGTATCGACCTTGGTTTCTTCAACCAGCGACTCACCATTGCTCCAGAGTTCTATATCAACAAGAGTTCTAACCTCTTGCTCAATGCCAACATTCCTTACTCATCAGGCTACACCTCAATGATTATCAATGCTGGTAAAACAAAGAACACAGGTATCGACCTTGCAATCAACTCTGTCAACATCGACAAGCCTAACTTTATGTGGCGCACAACACTCACAATGTCGCACAACAGCAATAAGATTGAGGCACTTACTGGTGAGGAGTCGCAGCTGTATGAGGCTCGTTTCGGTTTCAATCAGAAGACCCACAAGCTTCAGGTAGGCAAGTCACTTGGCCAGTTCTATGGCTACAAGACAGATGGTATCTACACTATGGACGACTTTGAGGTTAATGCCGATGGAACATATGGCAAGCTTAAGGATGGTGTTCCTTACCATGACGATAAGGGCAAGATAAAGCCAGGTATGTGGAAGTTTAAGGACCTTGATGATGACGGCGTTGTTGGCGAGAAGGACAAGACCATTATCGGCGACTCAAATCCTGATATATATGGTGGTTTGAACAACACCTTCACAATTGGCAACTTCGATCTCAGCCTCTACTTTACATATAGTCTTGGTGGCGAGGTGCTTAACGCTACAAAGCTCATCAACTCTAAGATAGGTTCAACAAACCGCAACTCTTTGGCTTGCATGGATAGCAACCATCGTTGGGTTACTGTTAACGCGAATGGTGAGATAGAGAACAATGCAGCCAATCTTGCATCTATGAATGCAGGCAAGACAGTTGCCGCCTATTACGACGGTTTCGAGGGCAACTACTACATCCACTCATGGGCTGTTGAGGATGCTTCGTTCTTGCGTTTGAGTAACATCACAGTGGGTTACACATTCCCATCACGCATGATGCGTAAGGTAGGTGTGCGCAAGCTTCGCCTATACGCTACTGCAAACAACCTCTTCACAGTGACAAGCTACTCGGGCTACGACCCAGAGGTGTCTAACATGGCAAGCTCACTCACTCCGGGTGTTGACTACGGATCATATCCACGCAGCCGTTCGTTTATATTTGGTGTGAACCTCTCATTCTAACAACTTCAACGCAATATTAATTATGAAAAAATATATATTCATAGCAGCAACCATATTCGGCGCTTCGGCACTGATGACATCATGCGATGATGTGCTTACCGAAAAGCCAGACTCGTTCTACGAGAAGGACACCTACTTCAATACTGCGTCGAAGGCAGAGATGGCGGTGCTCGGCATTTACAACTCAATATCTAACACCAACCACTATGGTTCGTGTGAGATGGCAACTCCATCGTCGGACGATATGTACTTTGTCAATGGTACAAATATCGATAATAGCCGCCGTGACCTTAGCCACTATCAGTTTACTACCAACAACCAGTGGCTCAGCAATATCTGGCTATATAATTATCAGGGTATCGACCGTGCCAATATGGCTATCGATGGTATACAGAAAATGCCTGGCTATGCCGAAAACGATAAGTATAAACAGCTTGATGCCGAGGCTCGCTTCTTGCGTGCCTTCCAGGCTTTCGACCTTGTTAAATATTGGGGCGATGTGCCTTTCAAGACAACTTATTCTACAACCTATTCGTCGGCATTCGGACCTCGTGTAGACCGTGAGAAGATATACGACCAGATTATAGACGACCTCAACTTTGCAAAGAAAACTTTGCCTTGGGCTACAGCTACATCTTCGCCCGAGCGTGCAACACAGGGGGCGGCTCGTGCCTTGCTTATGCGTGTGCTCTTGCAGCGTGCAGGCTATAGCCTTCGTATGAATGGACAGAGCGAGCGTCCTGATGATGCTAATCGTAAAACCTACTTTGAGCAGGTTGTTAAGGAGTGGGAAGCATTTGCCGAAAGTAATCATGGTTTCTACACAGGTGGTTATGAGGCATTCTTCAAAACTTTCAACGAGCTTAAGCTAAACTCGCAGGAGAGCTTGTTTGAGATAGCATTCCAGTTTGAGGATAAGAAGAGCCAAGGTGGTTGGTGGGGATCATATAATGGTCCTGAAGTAGGTGCACCCGAACCAGGAACCCAGAATACAGCTATGGGACGTGCTAATGCCTTCTTCCGTGTTGTACCAGAGTGGTACGACTTCTTCGATACTAACGACCAGCGTCGTGATGTTACCATCTGTCGTTATGGTTGGAAGTGGGATAAGAATAATAAGACACATAAAAAGTCGGATTATTCGGGAAACAAGGCAGAGTGGTTCCCTGGCAAGTGGCGTCGCGAGTGGATGGCTCTTGGCTATAAGGACCCTAACGGCACCGATGTAAACTATTGCGTTCTGCGTTATGCTGACGTTGTACTTATGGCTGCCGAGGCTTACAACGAGCTTGGTAATACTACAGAGGCTTGGAATCTTATTAATGAAGTGCGTCAGCGCGCAGGTGCTACAGCTGTTACTGCTGCCAACTATGCCGAAATATACAAGCATCGTGAGGGTAAGGACCCTGTTACAAAGAAGCCTTATGTGCCTAACGTGTACAACCTTGTTGTTCCTGCCAATGCCACTGTTGAGGGTGTAACACCAGGCAAGACTATCATCGACGACTCTGATGAGCAAGGTAAGGTGCGCACAGCACTCTATTGGGAGCGTGGCTTTGAGCTTGCTTTCGAGGGACAGCGTAAGTACGACCTTATACGTTGGGGCATTTTGAAGGATGCTCTTACACTGTTCGGTATGAACTCTAAGTTTAACTCAGGTTCATCAAAGGGTTATCCTGCCTATATCAACTTTGTTGTTGGTAAGCACGAACTATTCCCTATACCATTGAACGAGATGCAGAGCAACCCGTTGCTTGAGGGAAAGAACAATCCAGGATACAAATAACTTATAGAACTTTCGCAAGTTCAGAAGTTACAAGGAGTTAAGAAGTTAAGCCATTGCTTTTATAGTTATAAGGTCAGTAAAAAGACTAATGGCTTAACTCCTTTCGCTAGCGAAACTTAAATTACTAACTATATAAATAACAAAAAACAATGAAAATCAAAAGCATTATTAAGACTGCCTTCGTTGCAGTGGCTCTCTTTGTAAGCAGCGTTGCCAACGCCCAGGAAATGAAGCCTGAGGTATTCAACTTCCATAAGTTTATAGGTCTGCCTACTGGTGCATGGACTATCGATCAGAAACTTGACGGAGTAAAGATAGAGCGTCGCCGCAGCAATATGACACTTACCTTTGCACAGGGCGAGGGCAAGAAGTCGCCCGACTACAGTGTTTGCATCAATAGCAAGGACGAGGACGTTAACGCTGTTCGTTTGCTCATGGGCAACACAATGAAGATTAGCTCGGATAAGAACAACATCACACAGGTGCAGTTCTTCTATACCACACGTGCCAAGGCAGCATACGGTAAGAACTATAGCATGCAGCCAGAGGGTACATACCCTGGCGACAAGCAGTATACATATATATGGACTGGCAAGTCGAAGACTTTTGAGCTGACCAACCTTACTAATAAGGGTGGTATCGAGATTCACAAGATTATCGTTACTTGCGAGCCTGCCGAATAAAGGAGGTTATACCTATAGTTCCCACGGGTTATTATAGTTCCCACAGAACTCACTGAATACACAGAAGCCTACGGGCTTAAGCATTTGGAATTCACAGAATAGCCTACGCTTCGCGAGGCAAGAATCCACAGAAATGTGGTGTGTGTGTTAATACTAAAGCTGTTTGTGTGGTACAGTTTCCAAATAGTACCTCCTACTATATGTAATCTATATGTAAGCAATCAGTTCTGTGCTTTCTGTCGTATGACGCGTAGCGTCTATACGCTCTGTGGATTCGAGAAAAATATCCCGTAGGCTTCTGTGTATTCAGTGAGTTCTGTGGGAACTATACCCCAAATAGACCTATACCCCAAAAGGAACTATAACTAAAGGAGATTTTCTTAAAACAGAATAAACAAAGTAATCAAACTAATAAACAATAAGACAATGAACAAGATTTTACGTATGGCTTTCGTAGCCGCAGTAGCACTCGTAAGTGCCAATACATTTGCACAGAACGCAGATGTAACATTCTCATTGACCAAGATGGTTGACAATGGTTGGACAAAGGGTCAGAGCCTTGACAATGTAGAGTATTCTCAGAAGAACGTTACTATTGCTTTCAGCAAGGCTGACGGCGAGACAGATCCAATATACAGAGAGGTAGAAGACAGCAAGGGCAATAAGAGTGTTATTGCTGCACTTACTATTGGCAATAAACTCACACTTACTTCAGACAAGTTTACCTTTACAAAGATTCAGTTCAAGCCTACAGCTAAGGGCAAGTCGCCAAAGAGCGAGAAGAGTGGTCCTAACTATGAGATGACAAATGGTACATATGTTGGTCCGGAAGGAGAAACAAATGAAACCAAGTATGTTTGGGAAGGTGAGACATCAGAGTTCTTTATCAAGAATCTTAACAACAAGAATGGTATCGAGTTTAACTCTATCATGATTTGGTACAAGGAAGGCTTCACTTCAGGTGTTTCTGTAGTAGAACTCAACCTTAAGAACGGTAAGGTATACGACCTCAATGGCACATACGTAGGCAACAGCCTTGACAACGTAACAAAGAGTGGCGTATACGTAATTAACGGAAAGAAAACAGTTGTTAAGAAGTAAATGAAAAAATTCCGCTTTATTTTACTGGGGCAGGCTTTAGCACTATCAATGATAGCGCCGGGGCTTGCCTCTTGCGATTCGGGTGAAATGTTATCGGTTACGGACAAGCCTTCTGCTGAGGATGTTGTTGCCGATGATAAAGAGTATCCCGAGGCATGGCACGACAAGATGCGTACTATGCCTTATCCAAAGCTCGATAACGAGCTGGTTGTTAATCCGTCTCCGCTTATTGTGCCGCAATCGCTCAAGACCAAAGACTCTATCCAGTTTGAGTTGTCGCAAGATAAGGACTTTGGCGCTTCGCCCACATCAGTGCCTACTATTACAGTTGGTACGCGTGCATCATTGCCTGTAATAACATCTAAGTTTGTACGTTGGAATATGTTCAACCCACATCAGGTGCTTAACGCAGGTACTTGGTATTGGCGCTATCGTCTTAAGGCGCGTAATGGCGAACCTGGTGCATGGAGTGCTCCTATAGAGTTTAAGGTATCGGGCACAGAGAAGCAGTTTGTAACACCTAAGTATGAGGTATTCTTCAAGAACATGTCTACAACCCATCCTCGTCTGCATCCGTATGTAGACGACAAGTTGGCTGCTGCCCGCAAGCAGATAACTCGTATAGATGGCTATAAGAATATGATAAACGATGCCGACAAGAAAGTGGCTGTAGACGTTGAGGCTATGGCAGATCCGTTTGCAGACAACAACAATGGTCAGGTTTGGCTTGTATCACAGTATTTGCATACAGCCTATCTGCTTACAACGGGTTTGAATAATGCTGAGCTTAAGGAGAAGAATCCACAGTACAAGGCAAAGATGTTGTCTACAGTACGCACATTGCTTAACAAGCCTATACCGTCGGATATCTCCGACAACTTCAAGTTGTCTAATGCAGCTTTGAGCTTTATGCCAGCATACGACCTCTTCTACGACGAGCTTACCGCAGAGGAGCGCACAAAGATAGAGAAGATATTGTATACTATCATCAATAAGTTCTTCCCATGGTCGTTTGGTGTTGAGGAGAACCATATATTCGACAACCACTTCTGGCAGAAGAATATGCGTACGTACTTGCAGATAGCCTATCTGCTTGCCGACAAGCCAGCACAGTATCCTAAGGTATTGCCTATCATGGAATATCTCTATGAATTGTGGACTGCACGTGCTCCAGCAATGGGATACAATCGCGATGGTGGTTGGGAGAACGGTACCAAGTACTTTGGCGATAATATTGAGACATTGTCGTATATACCTCTTCTCTTCGGCAAGATTACTGGTTCCGACTTCTTTCAGCATCCTTGGTATGACAACGCAGGAAAGACAATTATATACACATGGCCACCAACATCTAAAAGTCTTGGTTTTGGCGATGGAGTAGAATGGTACGATACACCTACACGCCAACGTGTAGCCTTTGCCGACTTCCTTGCGCGTCAGAAGGATGATGTTTATGCTGGATGGTATGCTACACAGCAGGCAAAAGCTCTGCGCAACGATCCCGACTTACGTCTATATCGTATGTGCAACTTTGATAAGAAGGTTGCAACTGCATTGCCCGAAGATATGCCTAAGATGATTTGGTTGCAGGATATGGGTGAGGTGCTTATGCACTCCGATCTAAACAATTCAGCCAACGACTTCTCTATGTCGTTCCGTTCGAGCACATTTGGTTCAGGCAGTCATACGCTTGCCGACCAAAACTCGTTCAATCTCCTGTATAAGGGCGACTATGTGTACCACAATACAGGCTACTATATCAACTTCAGTGGCAAGCACAACCTGCTGTCTTATCGTCACACACGTGCCCATAACTCTATCCTTGTAAACGGCATTGGTCAGCCTTTCTCTACAACAGGCTATGGTGATGTGGTGCGTGCAATGGGGGGCGACCACATTGCCTATTGTCTTGGCGACGCATCGCATGCTTACAACGGCATTAGCGAGGACGATATGTGGATTGATGCCTTTAAAAAGGCAGGCATTGCGCAGACACCAGAGTATGGCTTTGGCAAGACTCCGCTTAAGAAGTATCGCCGCCACATGCTGATGCTTTATCCAAATATCCTCGTTATCTACGACGAGTTGGAAGCAACAGAAGCTACACGTTGGGATTGGTTGTTGCATAGCGACACTAAGTTCAGCATCGACAATACGGCTCATATGCTTACAACATCCAACACAGCCAAGGGCTTCGTGGCTCGCACACAGCTCTTCTCTAATGACGCAATGTCGTTATCGCAGACCGACCAGTTCTTCTGCGATCCTGATGGAGGTGTAACAAGTAAGTACAAGCGTCAGTGGCACATGACGGCACAGATACCTAACAGTAGCTCTACACGTGTGCTTGCTATCGTTCAAGTAGGTGCTAATGAGGATGCTCTGTTGCCTATTACACAGAATGGCAATATGTTTACCATCGGCAATTGGACCATAGAGGCTTCAATGGCATCGATATCAACAGCTGCATTGAAGATAACCAACAGCACACTGCCAGAGGTTAGTTTTGTTTATGATGCTCGTTCTAACTCTTCGCTCTACGACACTGTATCTGGTATTATGCAGACACAGACGCAAACCGACCGTACTCCTGTTATGACAAGAGGAATAGAGTAAGATACACCTTATTATATTATAATAATAGGGGGTACGATTTCCAAATCGTACCCCCTATTTTTGGGTCTATATTGTGTCCAGTTACACGTTTGTTATACGTGCTGTATTTCCCTTTTCCTTATATTTCAACACCGAATCAAGTAGCGTTATTGCGCTCTCTTCCATCTGTGCTGTAAGGTGGTCTATTTTAGATAATATATAGTTGTAGAACAGTTGTAGTATCAGCGCCACGATAATGCCAAAGATAGTGGTAATGAGTGCCACCTTCATACCTGCTGCCACAATAGTTGGATTGATGTCACCTGCCAACTGTATCTGTTCGAATGCCATAACCATACCAATCACTGTTCCAAGGAATCCCAATGACGGAGCCATAGCAATGAACAGCGTTATCCACGAACAACCACGCTCCATATTGGCAGCCTGTACTGAACCATAAGCTGCTACCGAACGTTCAATGTCTTCTATAGGTGTGGATATGCGTAACAATCCTTGATAGCATATCGACGCTACTGGTCCACGGGTGTCGCGACATAGTGTCTTTGCCCCTTCGATATCGCCTTCGGCAATCTTGGCGTCAACAGAAGCCATAAAGCGTTTTGCGTTAATCTCCGACAGACTAAGATATATAATACGTTCGATACAGAACGACAGTCCAAACACCAAGGCAATGGCAACAAGCGACATAAACGAGGCATTGCCTTCGATAAACTTAGTCTTTAGTACTTGATGAAAGCCACCGCCATTATCAGGCATAAGTTCGGTCATCTCTATTGGGGTGTCGTCGGCAGTTGCGGGTTGGGCAGCCGAAGCTGTTGTACAGAACATTGTGCTTGCTACAAAAGCCATGGCAAGCATAGCTGTGGCAATAGTTCTATTCTTCAATGTTTTCATAATGATGGTTCTTGTTTTGCTGTTATATGTGTCTTTTATTCTCGGCACGGTGCAAAATTACTTATTATTTCCTAATTAACGTAGGTTTTTAGCACCTTTATGTGTACTTTTGCATATATTCATTATACTAACGTAAATCACTTAAACAACAAAAGTCTATGATGAAACTTTTGACATCGGTGTTTATGGCACTATCGTTGTCGGGCGTTGCAGCGCAACCGGCTCAACACTATCAGCCTACCAAGGAGAATCTTGAGGCTCGCAGCCATTTTCAAGACTCTAAGTTTGGCATATTCCTTCATTGGGGACTCTACTCTATGTTGGCAACTGGCGAGTGGACTATGACCAACAAGGATCTTAACTATAAGGAGTATGCCAAACTTGCCGGAGGCTTCTATCCCTCGCGTTTTAATGCCAAAGAGTGGGTGTCGGCTATTAAGGCGTCGGGTGCCAAGTATATCTGCTTTACCACACGTCACCACGAGGGATTCTCAATGTTTCATACCAAATGGTCCAACTACAATATTGTAGACGCCACACCCTTCAAACGCGACATTGTTAAGGAACTTGCCGATGAGTGTCATCGACAGGGCATCGACATCCATTTTTACTATTCGCATATCGACTGGCAACGTGAGGATGCACCATTAGGACGTACCGGACTTGGTACGGGGCGTCCAAAGGAGGCTCAAAATTGGGATTCTTACTATAAGTTTATGAACAACCAGCTAACCGAACTTCTTACCAATTACGGTCGAGTAGGTGCTATTTGGTTTGACGGATGGTGGGATCAGGACATTAATCCTTCGTTCGATTGGCGTCTGCCCGAGCAGTATAAGCTTATACACAGTTTGCAGCCTGCCTGTCTTATTGGCAACAACCATCATCAAACACCGTTTGAGGGTGAGGATTTTCAAATGTTCGAGCGCGACCTTCCTGGCGAGAACTCTGCAGGATTGTCGGGGCAACAGATATCACAGTTGCCTCTTGAGACTTGCGAGACTATGAATGGCATGTGGGGATATAAGATTACAGACCAAAACTATAAGTCGCCCAAGACCCTTATACACTATCTTGTAAAGGCAGCCGGACGCAATGCAAACCTGCTTATGAACATTGGTCCACAACCAGATGGCTGTTTGCCAGAGGTGGCAATTGAACGTCTTAAGAAGGTAGGCGAATGGATGAACATTTATGGAGAGACTATCTATGGCACACGTGGCGGTATTATTCAGCCACACGACTGGGGCGTAACCACACAGAAGCAGAATCGTCTTTTTGTTCACATCCTTAATCTTAAGGACAAGGCTCTGTACCTGCCTACTGGCAATACACGCATAAAGAAGGCAGTAGACTTTGTATCGCGCAAACAGGTACGTATGCAGAAATGCGATGGTGGAGTAGTGCTCTATCTCGACCAAGTGCCTACAGATGTCGACAAAGTAGTTGAGTTGGAGATGGCAAAGTAGAAAATACACATCATTAATATAACGTGAGTTCGACGGATTAGAATAACGTTAATTTCGTCGAACTCACGTCAATATATATTACTTTGCCAAGTATATTGTATTCCTTTGCCAAGTATATTGTATTCCTTTGCCAAGTATATTGTATTACTTTGCCAAGTATATTGTATTACTTTGCCAAGTATATTAACTGCCCCTGAAAACATAGAAAAACACATACGATGAGAATTATACAATACTTGCTGAACAAGAATAGTTGTCTATGCTATGTGCTGTTTCTGACATTAAAGGAAAGTATACACTATTGGGCTATTTTCTGAATCTCTTTGCCACAGCCGAATAGCCGCAGCGTTGGCACAATGGCTCAACAGCTGTGTGGTTGGTAAAACCATTGTATAGAGCTGTGGCACGTGTAGAGGTGAGTATATGCTCCAAGCTCTGTTCAAACAGATTACCAAGGCTAATGTCGCCATTATGGTCGAGACAACAAGGCACTACTGTTCCGTCTACCAAAACTCCTATCTGATTGCGAAGTGCATGGCAGAACATTTCCTCCTCGTTGTAAGTGTCGTGTTGAAGGTCAGGCCATTCAAACATATTGTCGTTCTCGATGTATAGATAGTCGGCAAGTTTCCATCCATCGTATCTTTTAACCCAAGGTTGAGGCACATGGTTGGCTATAAGCTCAAGTATGTTGTCGTTCATACTGTTGTGTCCGCCCTCGTTCCATAGGCGCAGCACAATGACGCAACCTCTATGTGCAGCCTCCTTAGCAAAAGTCATCACCTCGTCTATATACTCTTGCAGGTTAGCCTTGCCGTTGCCCTCGTGCGAGTGCAACGAAATCTGTAGCTTGTGGGGTAGGGCATCAAGCATATCCGTGCGCTTGTTCAGCAGTGTTCCATTGGTAGTAAGTACAGGCACAAATCCCTTTTGCCTTGCCATAAGTACAAACTGCGGCAACTGAGGATGAAGGAAAGGCTCGCCCATAAGGTGGAAGTAAAGAAACTTTACCTCACCTTTCAGTCGGTTGGTCAGGGTATCAAATTCCTCCAACGTCAGCGTATGCTTCTCCCTTGTGGTTTTAGGACAAAACACACAATTTAGGTTGCACACATTCGTTATTTCAAGATAGCATCTGGTTATCATACATCACTTTTTACGCACCACCTTCTTTACCACCTTCTTAGGTTTCTTTTCCATTCCCGGAAGATCTTTCAATATAGTGGCTTTTATAATTCTTACATCCTCAAGTGGACGGTCGTTTTCATCACGTTCCACACGTTGAATGCGGTCTACAACATCCATCCCTTCAAGCACTTCGCCAAATACCGTATATCCGCCATCAAGATGTGGCGTGCCGCCAATATTGGTATATGTCTCCAGCATTTCGTCTGTCATCTGTATGCTGTCGCCAAAGAGCTTATGCAGATTGTCGCGTCCACGTTGCAGTCCCTTCTCGTCCTGCTTCTTGCCATATACTATATAGAACTGCGAACTGCTTGATTCTCGTTTCGGATTAACATCATCAGGCTCGCGTGCAGCCGCCAATGCACCCCTTTTATGATAAATCTTAGGCAGTCGTATCTCGGCCGGAATGTTATAGTCGAGCGAGTGGTCGCCAAGCATAGCCCCTTTAGGAGCATTCTTGCTGTAGGGGTCGCCTGCCTGAATCATAAAGTCGGGTATAACACGATGAAACAACAGCGAGTCGTAGAAATGGTGTTCCCTTATCAGTTTAAGAAAGTTGTCACGATGTAATGGTGTCTCATTATACAGCGCCACTCGTATCTTGCCCATTGTGGTTTCAATAAGCACCTCCGGTCGTCCCGTATTCTTTGCTGTCTGTGCGCTAACAGCGATGCCTATCACAAATAGCGAAATGATAAGTAATATCTTCTTCATGTATCGTATGTTTTAAATTTTTGTATCTTACCAAGATAATGATCTATGTTGGTTGCCGCTGATTATCTTGTATATTGTTGCGGTACAAATGTACGATAAAAAAACGGAAAAAACAAATCCTAATACTCATTACATGTGTTCGAGCGGTTTTAGAGTCATACTCGACACCAAGTATCCCGAATATGAAGAAAGCCGCAAAAGGTGACATGAATGTTCTTGCAGATTATCCTGCTCTTATGGAGAAAGCCGAAGAGTTTGGTTCTAAGATGGAAAATACTCAAGACGATATGTCTGCTTCGCAATGGTCACGCTTTATGAAGATCACAAACAAAAAACTAACTGCTATTCAACAGATGAATTAAGCTTTTAAAAAAAGTATATTGGGTGTGTTGCTCCAGTGTTCATGGGATGACACACCCTCTTTTTAGAGCATGTCGGAAGAGTGATAAAACGATAACGTATTCATCGGCCAATGATAACGTATACGTCAGCCGATGGATACGTTAGTTACAAATACCACTCTAACGACAAGCCGAAAGTCAAGTTCATGCATGCAATTGACCGACGTAATACATAAAAAAGCGTACAACCAAAATCAATATGATTTCAGTTGTACGCCTTTTAGTATGCTTGGCATGAGAAATCATTTGTCTTTAATAATAAGGTGTTTCCTCTGCTTATTAATCCGGTGTATACACAAAAGTGCATTATATTTGAAATTTAATATCCTTTTGTGGTGTAATACCGAACTTTTGTTTATATTTGCATAAATTTAGCTGCACTTGGCAAACAGAGAGTAAACTCTCTTTGCACTCGTTGGCAAAGTATTTGCATCCACTAGAGATTTAATACTATACATCATTAAAAACATGTTTTAGCTTATGAGTAACAAACTGAACTTCATTATCACGGGAGCTACAGCGGCAATGCTTTTGTTGCCGGTGAAGACAGATGCCCAGAAACTGGAATTGGGACTGCGTAGCACTATTCCTGCGTCAGTATTGCAGAAACCCATGAGGACAACTCCTGCCGTATTGCGCAAACAGGAACAGAAGCTGGAAGACCGCTATCCGTTGCTTTTCAAGGGGACGGTGCTTAGAAACAGCTTCAACTCCGGACTTAAGGAGTTGCGCCACGGTGGCAACATATCCCCATTGTCTCTTGAACCGAGAGTGCCGTTGAGAACGGCAAAGACGGTGTCGGGCAGAGAGCTGTGGGGAAGCGTAGTGGATGATGCCACGTGGGGAGACAACGGCAAAGCCTATGGTTTCTATAAATTCAATGCCGTGAGCAACATCGCCGTAGAGGCGCTGGGACTAAACAAGTATATCTGTCCTAACGGCGGCGGTGCCATTGTCGGCGACAAGCTGTACACCGTGAACTATACCGCTTATCCTGGAGTTATATTCGCTTCGCTATATGTGTTCAATACAGAGACGTGGGAGAGGGAAGGAGACATTGTCGACCTGAACGATTATTCTCTCATAGCCTGCGAGACGGCAACAGCCGACGACGGCACAGTGTACGGAGAGTTCTTCAATTCCGACGCCAGCGCAATGGAACTCGGCATAGTGGACTACCCGAACAAGACACGCACTACTATCGGAACACTGGGGCATCAGTATGTTGCCCTCGGCATGACAAAAGACAATGTGCTGTATGGTGTAGCCGAAGACGGCAACCTCTACAAGATAAACACATTGACGGCGGAAGAGAAACTGATAGGAGCCACAGGCGTAAGTCTGATGAACAGCGAACAGAAATACTACTATCAGAGTGGTGAGATAGACCAGAAGACGGGCGTCTTCTATTGGGCATGTGTTGATGGCGCCGGTTCATCAAAGCTTTATACGGTAGACCTCACTACAGGTGCTGCAGAAGTAGTGGGAGAGTTTGCCAACAACAATATGATAATGCTCCTCACCGTGCCGGAGGCTCTTGCCGACGGTGCGCCGACGGCAGCGACAGACTTGACAACACATTTCACAGACGGTAACCTGAACGGTACCATTTCATTCAAACTACCTACAACAAATATAAAAGGTGACAACCTTACAGGTGAGGTGTCATACTCCATTTCCGAGGGTGCTGATGTGCTTGCCAGCGGCAGCGGCGCACCAGGTGCCGACGTTACGGAAAGCCTGACTTTCGATATAGACGGACTGAAGAATATTAAAGTTTCCACTTCCAACTCAGAGGGTAAGGGAGAGATAGCTAAGACTACGATGTATGTAGGCTACGACACTCCTAAGGGAGCAGGAAACATAAGTCTCGCTATCAACGAAAAGACTGGTGACGTAAGTCTTTCGTGGGATGCCGTTACGGAAGGTGTCAACGGAGGATATGTGGGCGATGTGAAATATGATGTCGTCAGATATCCTGACAAGACCGTTGTTGCCAAGGGCATTACGGAAACGAGCTTCAGCGACAAGATTACAAGCAAGGACTTTAAGGCTTATGCCTACGGCGTGAAGGCTTACAACGACAAGAAGACAGGTGAAGAGGTCCGCTCCGACTATAAGGTATATGGTGATGCCATTAACCTTCCGTATTCAGAAGGATTTGACAGTGAGGATGCCATGGCTTACTTCACCATCATCGATAACAACAACGACGACTCAAAGTGGTTCTATAATTATACCGACGGCAACGGCGAGGCAAGATATAAATATAATAAGGATAATGTGGGCGATGACTGGCTCATCACTCCTCCGCTCAAGGTGGAGAAAAACAAGGTATACACCGTGAAGTTCAAGGCAAGGTCTTACAGATCTTCTCTTGTAGAGAAGCTTGAGGTGAAATACGGTTCCAGCAACACAGTAGAAGGTATGACGACAGAGCTGCTGCCTGCAACGGAACTGCCGGGAGCATACACGGAATTTACCAAGGAGATTACTGCTACGGAAGACGGCAAGCTCTTTATAGGCTTCCATGCTGTCAGCGAGCCAGACCAGTACTATCTGCAGCTTGACGATATAAGCGTGAGTGCCGGTATGACGGCTTCTGCTCCGGCAGCGGCAGACAACTTCACGGTCGTTCCTGCCGAGAAGGGAGCAATGAGTGCGACGATCAGTTTCACAGCCCCGACGAAGGCTATCAACGGTGCTGACCTTTCAGACAAACTGAGCTTCAGGATAAAGCGTGGAGGCGTTGTCATCAAGGAACTGACAGATGTGGCTCCTGGCTCTAAGCAGACATTCGTTGATACAACTCCAGAAAACGGATTCAACTCCTATAGTATAACATCTGCCAATGCAGACGGCGACGGACGCACAACGGAACCTGTTGACGCTTATGTGGGTATCGACACTCCAAGTTCTCCGGTACTGAACATTGCAGACAATACCTCTTCCGTAAAGGTTACATGGACTGACAAGGAGGAAGGTGAAAACGGAGGATATGTTGACACGCAGAAGACTTCGCACAAGTTCTATACCCTTGAGGATAGCCCATATGGAGAAATTCCTTCGCTTGAAGCGAAAATACCTGTCGGCACAAACTTCTATGACTATTCTTTCGTTACCAACGAAGGTGAACAGAGTCTTGTGCGGTTCGGCGTTACGGCGGTTAACGAAACGGGCGAAGGCTCCGTCGGGTACACTCCGTATATGGTTGTGGGCAAACCTTACGACACTCCGTTCTTTGAGAGCTTCCAGGGTGCAGAACAGACTTACGACATGTGGTGGACACTTAAGAAAGACTTCACCATAGGTCTCACCATGGAGTCTTCTGACGGCGATGGCGGCAGCTTCGCAATGCGTAGCGATGCCAACGATGGAACAGGTATAATCGGCTCAGGTAAGATTTGTCTTGCTGGCACTACCAACCCGATGCTCATCTTCAGCCACATGGCTGAAACGGGGTCTAACGCCAAGCTTGTCGTTTCCGTGCAGAAGCCGGATGGAAGCATAGAGGACCTGAAGACAATAGATGTCTCTGCTGATGATGGAGGCTGGGTTCGTGAGTCTATATCACTGAAGCCGGAACTGGCATCTCTGCCGTATGTCATCTTCAGATTTACCGGCACGGCAAATCTCGGAGAGAGGATATATCTGGATGAATTCTATGTTCGCGACATACATAACAGCGACCTTACTCTGAGGAATTTCACTGCTCCAGCACGAATCAAGAAGGGCGAAACGGCAAAGGTTGAAGTTACCGTGAGCAACTTCGGCAGCACTCCTGCAAAGGACTATACCGTGAAGCTCTATGCCGGCGACAAACTCGTTGACAGCAAGGAGGAGAAGGCTGAACTTGCTCCGCTCGCATCAAAGACCTATTCGCTGGACTATGCTTCGAGCGTGATGGAGCAGAACGATGCCGTTGAACTGAAGGCTGAGGTGGCTTATGATGCGGACATGAATCTTGATGACAATACGAAGACTGCATCTGTGGCGTTTGATATTTCCAACAAACCACGTCCGACTAATGTTGATGCAACGGAGAGCGGTGATGGTAGCGTGAAGGTTTCTTGGACTGCTGTCTCTCCAACAGTAGCTGAAGTGGAAGACGGATTCGAGAACTATGACTCATGGACTATGGATAAGTTTGGCGAATGGACAGGACAGGTTGGCACTTCAACACCTGCCGATGCCGCGGCAGGTAGTCTGTTCCCAGGTATTGAGTATCCGAACCAGGGAGAACGGTTTGCATTCATACTTGCTGATCCGCTGACGGACTGGATTACTCAGGAGATTCTCGACACCGAACCTGCTCTCATGCCTCATGGCGGCAGCAAATATCTTGCTTCATTATACAAGTGCAGCAACAACCCTAACCTCCAGGACTATTACGATGCAGACAACTGGCTCATCAGTCCTGCGCTGAGCGGAAGAAAGCAGACCATATCCTTCTGGGCTTCCAACAGCATGACGGATGGATTCCCGTTGCCGGAGACCTTCGAAGTGTTGTATTCTACTGAGGGAACGGATATCAGCAAGTTCGTGAAGATCGGCGACAGCCGCACTCTAAGCAGTGGCGAGTGGGAAGAGATAAAGGTGGAGATTCCGGAAGGAGCAACACGCTTTGCCATCCATCAGACCACAAGCAACGAAACGAACTTCCTTTTCAAGATAGACGACATCAAGTATGAGTCTGGCTCCGGAAAGGTTACCGGTTACAATGTTTACCGTGACGGCACTTTGCTGAAGACTTTTGATGCAGAGAAACTGGAGTTTGTCGACAATACTACAGAAAAGGGAAAGACATATGTGTATGCGGTAACGGCATTGTTTGCTGACGGTGAGTCTGAGGCAACCTTGGCAACGGCAATAACAACCGACATAGAATCAATAGAGAATGTGCTCAAGGCTTCTTCTTACGATGTATACACCATCGACGGCAAGCTCGTCGGTACGGGTCTTTCAACTCTGAAGAATTTGAAGGCAGGCTCTTACATCATCAACGACCAGAAGGTTATCATCAGATAAGTCGCCGACATATCGATAACCCAACTAAATCGAGTAGGAAGAAAACTGCTTCGTTTTCCTCCTACTCGATTGTTTATTGCTTTATAGTATTGTGGTTAAAATCAAGTCTTGAACGTAGCCACATCTCCTATGGCTGCTGCTTTTGTTTTTCAATATACTCCTTAACAATCATGCCAAATTCCTTTTTGAAGCATTGTGAGAAGTAGCGTGGTGTTGAGAATCCCACACGATAAGCCAGTTCGTTTATACGTATATCTGGCTGTTGTCTTAGTATTCGGCAAGCCTCCTTCATACGTATAGAGTTTATGAAGGCCGTGATGTTCTGTCCGGTAGTTGCTCTCAGTTTGTTATAGAGCGACGACGAACTGATGCATAGGTCGGCCGCCAATTGTTCTCTGCCATAATCGCTATCCGTAATATGCTCCATAATCTTGGCTATGACATTCTCTACGAATATCTTTTCCGGACTGCTATAGTGTTGTTCCTCAACATTGAAGTCGGTTTGTTGCTGGAAGCGCTGACGTATACGTTCGCGGTTCTTTATTATGTTCATAATGCGCAGGCGCAAATCCTCAAGGTTGAAAGGCTTTGTTAGGTAAGCGTCGGCACCTACGCGGAATCCCTCGTTACGGTCGTCGTTCTGCGTTTTAGCTGTAAGCATTATAACAGGCAATTGGGCAAAGTCCTCGCTTTGTTTTATCCATCGTGTTAGTTCAATACCATTCATAACTGGCATCATAACGTCTGTCACCACAATGTCCAACGCTACCTTTTCTATTATGCGTTGGGCTCGTTCGCCGTTTGTAGCTGTCTGTACCTTAAAGTATGGCGACAGCAACGACGACATAAGCTGCAAAAGTTCGGTGTTGTCTTCTACCAATAGAACCGAGTATTCCTTGTCGCTATCGTATGTTGATTCGTCTGCATTGTTATGTATAGCCGTATCAGTTGTAATTGTGGATGTAGCATCTGTAGTAACATTATTTGTTGCAGCCACAGCCTGTACAGCCTGTGGCGACATAGATGTTGGTGCCACATTGATGTCTGCCGAAGCCATTACAATCTCGTTCTCAGTATAGCTGTTGCGGTCTACTGGTAGAGTGATGGTAAACTTGGTGCCTTTGCCCACCTCGCTTTCGCATTCTATGGTGCCATGATGCAGACGCACAAGGTCGCGAACCAATGACAGTCCTATGCCAGTACCCATTGTATTCATGCGTCGATAGTCGCCATCGAGGAATCGAGAGTAGAGGTGTCGCATCTTATCATTGGATATACCAATGCCTGTATCGGCAACGGTTATAACAGCTTTTTTTTCTTTTATGTCAACACCTACACTAACGCTGCCACCATCGTTAGAGTATTTCACAGCGTTAGACAGCAGATTATATAGTATTTTTTCTATCTTGTCGCCATCAAACCATGCCTTAATACCAAGGCAATTGACGTTCTGATTGAACGTAAGTTGGTTTTGGCTGAATATAGGCATGATGCTCTGGCAAGTCTCTTGGCAGAAATCTCCCAACTGTCCCTCGCTAACCTTAAGTTGCAGTTTGCCTGCCTGTGCCTTGCGCACCTCAAGTATCTGGCGTAACATACGTGTAAGGCGGCTAATGTTATTGTGTATTAAAGATGTGCGGTCGTGCAGTTCGGGATGCTCATTCTCAATACTGTCTGCCGAAGCCGATATAACCGTAAGTGGTGTAAGCAATTCGTGCGTGATGTTGGTGAATATTACAGCCATCTGCAATCGGTTCTTTGTGCGCAGACGGTCGCGATACCACTGCATAGCAGTGTATATACCACATATCAGCAAGCATATATATATTATGAATGCCCAAGTAGAAGCATACCAAGGTGGCAATACCTTTATGTCGATAGAGTAGGGTAGCTCAGCCCAACGTCCGTTGCTGTCGGCTGCCTTAAGGTGCAACTTGTATCTGCCAGCAGGAATATTCTCGAACGAAGCCTGTCGTACATCGGCATCCACATAGTGCCACTCGTGGTCGTAGCCCTCAAGAAAGTAGGCATACTTGCATAGATTACTGTTGATATAACTAAGTATGGCAAACTCCACGGCAAACTTGCCCACTGATGCAGGTATGGTTATGTTGCGTATGTATTGCGGCATAGCTTCGCCTATACGGCGCTGCTTTGTAGAGTCGAGCTCGGCATAACGCTTGCCGTCTATGATGATGTCGGTCACCATGATATTGCCAACTGGTATCCTCTCACCGTTCCTTGCCTCGGCTGTATTGACGCTTATTAGGTTTCGGCCAGATCCGAAGTAGAGGTTGTTGCCTATCTTAAAGCACGAACTTGGCATAAATACCATATCGCCCAAGCCATTCTCCGAAGTATAGGAGATATATTGTGCCTGCCCATCCTTGTCGAACCACAGGCATATAAGTGCATTATCTGCTGTAAGCCACAGACGATGTTGCGGGTCTTCCTGTATCGAGAATATGCGGTCAAAGTCCCAGTGTAGTTCTTTATTCATATTGTCAAACTGGTTCTTCTCCTTGTTCAGGCGGAAGAGGCCACCACTGTTTGATGTAGCCCAAATGTTTCTCTTAGAGTCTTCGTATATGTATATGGCATCATTAACGGCATAATTGTGGTTCTCTGGGTTGAAGTATTCCTTGTGCAGAGAAGTTGGTTTAGCAAAGTTTCCGCTTAGTCGCAAGATACCCTTGTTCTCTGTAGTCACCCATATATTGCCGTTCTTGTCTTCGTTGATGTTCACCACGTCAAGGTCGTCGTTCAGTCCGTATGCCTTGCCTTGAGGTGTAACCCAGCTTAGATGATGTCTTTCACCCACAAACATAATTCCCGTACGTGTGCGGTGCAGAGCCTTCACAAAGTTGTCTTTCACAAATTGGCAGTTGCCGTTGTTGTAGATAGTGGTCTTTCCGTCCTTTATCACCAATACGCCATAGCTGTTGTTTGCCAACCATATGCCGCCATCTTGAGCTTCGGCTATCGAAGATATGTGTGTTATAAGTACAGAGTATTGCACAGAGGCAAGAGTTGGAATTTCGTTGTTGACAAGTGTTCGGTGTGTGTCTATATTATATAGAGCAATTCCGGCTGGTGCCAATGATATCCAGAAGTTGTGTCCGTCTTTGCTGTATATTGACTTTACACGATTTGCAATAGCGACATCGGGTATAACCTGCATCTTGTCGAATATAGTAGGCTGGGTGTTTATGTGGAATATACCGTTGTTGAATGTTTGTGCCCATATATTTCCTTTTCCGTCGGTGCAGATATCGTTTACGTTGCGTATAGCGTAGTTATTGTCGCTGTCTCCTATGTTGTTGTAGTAGGTAAAGCCTTTTTCGATATTCTTCTCGTCGAGCACACCAATGCCATATCGTGAGCACGTCCATATAGAATGTGTCACGGGGTCATGTATAATGCGGTAGTTTATGCCGGTTGCTTTATTGCCGTGGAATAAATCGATATACCCAGGATTCTTAAAGTTTTTAGGATTCGCAAGACATTTAATGCCCCCACCCCAAGTACTTATCCACAATCTGCCATGCGGGTCGAGCATAAGCATATAGGTATAGTCACCCGAAGGTAGGTCGTATTTGTACATCACACGGCGCGAACGGTCCATACGATACAGACTCTTTGACCATGTACCGATGTATAAATTGCCATTGTTGTCTTCTGTAAACGATTTTGCGTTGATGTATGGCATAGGCTTACGTTTTCCGTCAGTCTCTACCATAGTGGTGTTAGTGTGGTTGTAATACTTAAATGTATTGGTCTGATGGCTGTAGCTGTACATGCCATCATCTGTGCCAATCCACAGTGTTCCATCGTGCGAAGTGTATAGTGCATATATTTCGCGCGACCGTTCGCCCTTAAGATGATATGTTGTAAAGTGTCCTGTTTGCTTGTTCATGCACACCAATCCGTTGCGTGTTCCTATCCACATACAGTTGTTCTTGTCTTCTGCCATAGACAGTACAGCGTTGTTTGGTAGGATGTTAGGTGTTGTTACATCGCTACGGTAGGATGTAAAGCGATAGCCGTCGTACGACTTTATGCCCGAGTTGGTGCCCATCCACAAAAGTCCCTGACTATCAATAAGTATACACTTTTGCTCTACCGAAGCAGGTGGATTGATAATGTTCAGTACACGAATATTATAAGGGGCTGCATTTGCCGAAATATTAAATGCGTGCAAAATGCCTAATATAATAAGGTGTATAAGTATGGCTAACTTTTTAAGTTTCATGTTAAATAGGTTTTATTTATGTTGCAAAGTTACGAAAAAAACTTTGTTTACGTTAATCGTTATGTACGTAAATCGCTAAAATAGGTATGTTATTAGTGATTTTCCACCATCTTAATGATATTGCCTACGCAAATAATACTAATTGTACGTATTGAATATTTAACTTTTTATAATTTTGCAGCAGTCAACCGGACAATATAACCGAATAAAAATAAGTAGTAACTAAATAACCAAATCATTTATGGAACAAACGTTCTTATTGACAGCTGCGCGGAAAGCAATGCTTGTTGCGTTCTTTGCAACAGTTCCCGCCTTTAGTCTGCCTTCTTTGGCAGACACTGTTAAGTCAGTAAACATCCAGCAGCAAGCTGGTAAAGTAAAGGGTCAGGTATTCGACTCGAATGGCGAGCCCGTTATTGGCGCTTCTGTCAAGATTGCAGGACAGAAGAACAGTGGTGCCATTACTGATATCGATGGCAACTTTGTTATCGCTGCTCAGAATGGTCAGTCTCTCGAAATTTCTTATATTGGTTTTAAGCCTAAGACTGTTAAGGTTAATGGCTCTACACTCAGCGTAAAGCTTGAGGACGACTCACAGCTTCTTAACGACGTTGTGGTTGTAGGTTATGGTACAATGCGTAAGAAAGACCTTACTGGTGCTGTAGTACAGATTGACGCAAAGAAGTTTGCCGACCAGAACCCTGGTTCTGTTCAGGACTTGTTGCGTGGTACTCCAGGTCTTCAGATTGGTATGGATACATCTGCCAAGGGTAGTGGTGCTTCCATCCAGTTGCGTGGTCAGAACTCATTGTATACAGATGCCTCTCACAACTCTCCATTGATTATTCTCGACGGTATGCAGTTTGGTGGTGAGCTTTCGGAGATTAATCCTGAGGACATCGCACAGATTGACGTATTGAAGGATGCCTCTTCGGCTGCCATATATGGTGCTAAGGCTGCCAGTGGTGTAATCATCATCACTACTAAGAAAGGTAAGTCGGGCAAGCCTACTATCAACGTCAGCGCCAACTTGTCTGCCAACACCAAGGCTCAATACCGCAAGGTTTTCTCTGCCTCTGATTATATGAGATTCCGTGAGGACTGGTTCAAGGCCACAACTTATGGATACGACGAGAATGGTAAGTGGGGTTATTATAGCAAGGACAGTAATATTCCTGCCGGTTATTATGATAATGTAGAGAATGCTCAGAAGCTCTATGGTATTACACCTGAGCAGTGGGCCACAATGGGCTCTAAGACATTGGGTGCCGATGAGAGTATGCTTTCTCTTTATGCACGTCGTATGGGATTGGACGAGGCAGCCAATGTAATGAACAACTTCCTTGCCGGCAAGAGCTACAATTGGGAGGACGCAACATTCCGCACAGGCTTCAACCAGGACTACAACGCAAGCATCTCTGGTGCATCAGATAAGGTGAACTATTACCTCAGCTTTGGTTATTTGAAGAATCAGGGCGCCATTCAGGGTGACGACTACCGTACATACCGTTCTAACATGAAGATCAATGCCAAGATTACAGATTGGCTTGAGGTAGGTGCCAACGTCAACTTCCAGGATCGTTCGGATGAGTCAAGCCCCGTGCCAATGGGTGGCAACTATTGGGATGCAAACCAGTTGCGCGAGTCGCCTTATTCTTCACGTTACGACGAGAATGGCAACGAGATGCAGTATCCGCGTAGTGGCAACCCAACCAATGGTGGCTACAACTACCACTTCGATCAGCAGTACATCGATTTGGAGAAGGGTCAGACAATATTGAATACAATCTTCAATGCCAAGCTCACATTGCCGTTCGGCTTTACCTATTCATTCAATATTGCTCCACGTTTCCAGTGGCATTTCGACCGCTATTTGATGTCAGCCGAACTTCCTGACAGCGATCCAGCAACACGTGGTGCCAACCGTAAGTCGTCAAAGAACTTCGACTACACTCTCAATAACACCCTTACATGGGACCGCACCTTCAACAAGGACCATCACTTTACCGTGACATTGGTACAGGAGGCTGAGGAGTATCGTTATTGGAGCGACAACATCGAGGCACGTAATATAACTCCTACAGATGTATTGGGATTCCACTATATTGGAGGAGCCAATAAGTCGCAGAGTAGCTTCTGGACAAGCGACACCCACTCTACAGCAGCAGCCTACTTAGGTCGTCTGTTCTATGGATACAAGGATCGTTATATGTTCACGGGTACAGTACGTCGCGACGGCTATTCTGCATTCGGATCTAACAACCCATGGGCTACATTCTGGTCGGTAGGTGGCAGCTGGGTATTCTCTGAGGAGGATTTCCTGCGTCAGCCTTGGCTCGATTATGGCAAGCTCAGAGTATCTTACGGTACCAATGGTAACCGTTCGTTGGCAGATACCTACCTTGCTCTGTCTAACCTCTCTGATGGTGGCAAGATGGCATACTACAAGTATGGTACAACAAGCCAGACTATACTCAACGCCCTTTCGATAAGCCGCCTTGCCAATCCTAACCTTGAATGGGAGAAGACATCTGCCATCAACGTAGGTCTCGACTTTGCTGTTCTTGGTCAGCGTCTGTCAGGTAGCATCGAGTGGTACAACAAGACCACAAAGGATATGATTATGGCACAGCGTCTGCCTAACTTCACTGGTTTCGGCAGCATAACAACCAACTTGGGTGAGGTTACCAACCAGGGTTTCGAAATCACATTGAACTCTAAGAACATCGAGCTTCCTAACTTCAAGTGGGGCACATCGGCAGGTTTCTCTTACAACAAGAACCGCATCAAGCACCTCTACTACGATTATGACGAGAATGGCAACGAGCGCAGCGATACATCCAACGGATGGCACATCAACAAGCCTATCGGCGAGATATGGTATTGGCAGGTAGACGGCATATGGCAGGCTGATGAGGCCGCCGAGGCTGCTAAGGTTAACCAGAAGCCTGGTGACCCGAAGGTTAGAAACAACTATACCGAGGACGACAAGATTAATGCCGACGGTTCACGCACACCAGTATACAACGACAAGGATAGAGTGTACCTTGGTACAACCAATCCTCCTATCTACTGGAACTTGCGCAACGACTTCACCTTCTTCAAGAACCTCACATTCTCGTTCTCTATGTACTCGTACATGGGACACAAGAGCTTGAGCGGCAACTACTTGAACGGCGATAACTCTGGTTCAATGTTCACCAACACTTGCAACACATATGCAAAGAGCTATTGGACACCAGACAACCCAACAAACAAGTATGCACGTCTTAATGCCGTAGGTCCTTCAGGATGTACAGGTGTGCAGAAGCTCTACAACCGCAGCTTTGTACGTCTCGACAACATCAGTCTTGGCTACACCATTCCTCAGGAACTTACACGCAAGCTTGGTGTTGAGAAGGTACACGTCACAGCTGGTGTAAACAATGTATGCACATTCGACAGCTGGGAGTATGGTGATCCAGAGACAGGTGGTTACGCCAACCGTCAGTTCTTATTCGGTCTTAATGTAACACTCTAAAACGTTCAATCAAAATGAAAAAGAATATAAGCAAATTATATAGAGGTGGTCTGTTCATAGCTTTGGCAACTTCGATGATTTCGTGCGGTGACGACTTCTTGAAGCAAGACCCTCTTTCGTTCTACGAGCCAGGTACTACATACAGTACAGAGGCTGGTCTGCAGGCTGCGCTTACACAGTGCGACAAGCAGCTCAAGACATACATCATCGACAACAACTGGAACAACATTGGTCTGGCTACCAACTATCTTATGTCTGATGTTGGCATGTATGCCAAGACTGATGCAGGTGGCGGCTTCCAGGACAATTTTGATGCCAAGCTTACTCCTACATCCGGTATGGGTGGCGGTGGCGATGGCAACTATATGCAGCGCTTTTGGGACCAGGGCTTTGCCATGGTTAAGTATGCCAACTCTGTGCTCTCTTATGTAGACAAGGTTAAAGGTCTTGCCGATAATGTGCGCGATGCCTACAAGGGACGTGCCTACTTCCATCGCTCTTACGCCTACTACAACCTTACACTCCAGTTTGGCGACATACCTTTGATTACAAAGCTTATGACAGTGCCAAAGCAGAACTACAAGTCTACAAGCAAGACAGCCATCTTCCAGATGCTTCAGAACGACCTTGAGTTTGCCGTAAAGCATGTGCCGGCTCAGGCCAATATGCAGTACGTAGGTCAGGTTAATCAGGAGGCTTGTATGGAGCTCCTTATCAAGGTGTATCTTGTAAACGGCGAATATAAGAAAGCCGAAGACCTTGCCACCGACCTTATCAGCAACCACGGCTTGCACCTTATGACTCAGCCATTCGGTACATGGCAGCCTTCAGGTTGCGAGACCACATGGAAGGTTACACGCAACGTAGTATGGGACTTGCACCGCACACCAAACGTATGCAATCCTGAGAACAAGGAGACCATCATGGCCATTATCAACTCTAACGACGAGGACCACCTCAACTACAACGTTATGCGTGCCATGTTTGCCCACTGGAGCAACGGCGTAATCAAGGATCCTCACGGCACAACACCTGCAGGTCAGTGTATAGCACGTAATAATAAGAACTACAACGAGACTTTGGACTGGACACGTGCCATAGGTCGTGGCATTGCCCTTAACCGTACATCGTTCTTCTATAACAAGACTATCTGGAACCAGGATGGCGAGACCGACTGGCAAGACCTTCGCCATAACCGCGAGGTAGGCAACTGGGTCGAGATGGAAGACCTGAAGTACAACAACCCTAAGTCTGACTTCTACGGCAAGAACTTTCAGCTCTATGCTACCGAGGACTACGTAAAGGATGGCAAGACTATCGTTAAGAAGGGCGACATCCTCTGTGGTGACACTATCCGCAGTTGGTATCCTACACCTCTTTACCAATGCTACATTCTCGACGTTCCTAACGAGAACAATATGGGTGCCAACCAGTTCCATGGTGCTTCGGGCAAGGGATGTAATGGTGATATGTATCTCTTCCGTCTGGCCGAGACATATCTGCTCCGTGCCGAGGCTAAGTTCTATCAGGGCAATGCTACAGGTGCAGCCGACGACGTTAACGAGATTCGTAAGCGTGCCAACGCCAAGAAGATGTACACTACAGTATCTATAGGCGACATTATGGCAGAGCGTGCCCGCGAGCTTTATCTTGAGGAGTTCCGTCAGGCCGAGATGGTTCGCGTGTCTTGGTGTCTTGCCAAGAGTGGTATGCCAGACGAGTGGGGCGAGACATACAGCCTTGACAATTGGGACAAGCAAGAGGGTACCGACCTCAATGGCGGTAGCTACTGGTTCAAGCGTTGCACACGTTACAATGTGTTCAACCAGCCTTACGGCAAGGGTACATCTGGTCCGCAGAACTTCGAGTATAAGATAAACAAGCACAACATGTTCTGGCCTGTACCCAACTCGGCTATCACAGCCAACAACAAGGCTCAGCTCCGTCAGAACTTCGGCTACGATGGCTACGATGCCAATGTGCCAATGTTCACCGATTGGAAGGAAGCTGTTGCTGATGAGGATTCGGCTAACTAAAGATTGCTTTAGTCTTACAGATTTTACATATAATAGAGTTTGTTTCATTGATTGGTGCTGCGGAGGTCTCCGGCTTCCGCAGCACCAAGTAGAATACAAATCACCATTACTAAGTAACAGTTCAGAATAATATTTACATATAGTAGGAGGGTATGGCATCCTTGCCATACCCACTAAATTGGCTGTA
>ERZ1027181.155-NODE-155-length-33433-cov-7.112110_pt1 | contig 33433 bp, 24 predicted proteins | sample MGYA00519247_ERZ1027181 | MGnify/ENA primary metagenome ERZ1027181 (study PRJEB26926, sample SAMN06164415) | human gut metagenome | biome: ENVO:00009003; feature: ENVO:2100002; material: ENVO:00002003 | host: Homo sapiens | place: USA | collected 2012 ...
TACGAGATCTGCGCATGTCTCGTGGGCTCGGAGATGTGTATAAGAGACAGTCATGCTTCTCTCCGTTGTAACTGGCGGCTCGTCGCTCATGGCTGTTGCCGACAACGTTGCGCCTCAGATTGGCGATGAGGGCAACACTCCCGCAACCGCTGCAGAGGTTGCTGAACACGAACACGTTGAGGCTGGCAAGAGCGACCTCAATAGTCCCGGTGGCAAAAAGGATGGTCAGGATTTGACGGGAACTCAGGCTTCATCCACCCAGCTCAAAGAGGGTGACATGATTGACGATGAGTGGGATAATAACATTGTAAAATTCTACCCCTACAAGACTCCGCTTCTCAGTATCGCCCGACAGGTTGCCGCCAAGGTTCCTATCAAGAACTGGACTGCCAAACACATGCGCATCGGTGGCGAGACTCTCGACGGTAAGACTACTGCCGAAATCACTGGTGGCGACACCATCGAGCTTAACTCTACCAACTTCTCTGGTTCTCTCCGTCCGTTCTACAAGTGTTCTACTGTCTTTGTTCCCGATGTTGAGGGTTACAAGGAGGGTTCTAACACCGAGCACGAGGGTATTCTTCAGCTCTATGTCATCGAGTCTAACGGCAAGAAGGTCGTTCTCCAGGCTACCAACGGCAAGGCTAAAAACAATGGTACTCCAGCCGACGACCTTGACAGTATGACCTGCCCCGACATTCCTTCGGGCTCTGTCTTACTTGTTGGCGCAACTGCCGCAAGCGAGTCTCAGCTTATGGTTCCTCCTGAGAACATGCAGCCTCGCGAGAAGGAGGTTTGTGTTCAGAAGAAGCTTCTCAACATTCTATTTACTACCGACTTCGAGAAGGTACAGACCAAGGTACCTATCTCCGTCAAGGACCTCAAGGCTGACGCTATCATGAAATACAACCTCCGCGCCGAGCGTTCTTATTGGTTTGGCTCTAAGCGACGCATTAAGACGCTCACTGAGGATGGTGCTGTTGAGGATGTTTACTTTGCCGAGGGTATCTTGCCTCAGATTACCAATAAGTATGCTATTGGCGACGTTCAGGAGTGGGCCGACTGGATTGCTCTCTCAAAGCTCCAGTTTACAGAATTTGCAGAAAATAACCATGCTTACGTCTTCGCTGGCAAGAACTTCATCGAGCGCATGGAGAAGATGAAGATTGACAAGGATGGCAAGAACGACATCATCAATCACGACGAGTTCGACCTTACCTTCAAGCGCATCAAGGACACATTCGGTACTTTCGATATTGTTTGGGATCAGACTCTCGACCTCATGCACATGGAGGACTTTGCCGTTATCATCGACCTTAAGGCGAGTCGTCGCTACGTTCGTGTTGCCAACAAGGAGCGCACCAACGACATGTCTAAGGGTGCAGGTGCTATCCGCGACGCTAAGCGTTGGATTCACGAGGAGGCCGATTGTATCGCTCTCCGTGGCTACAACTCTATACTTGTTGGTCCTGAGGAAAAGATTTCTAAGCTTGGCGGGTCCACTCTTACCACTATCATCTCTGCTCCCAAACTCCCCGCAACTCCGTCAGCCGGCATGAAGGTTGCCCTTACCGAGGACTACGTCTCTGACGATGTTCAGTACGACAAGGGTACCGTCTACTACTACAACGGCACCAAGTGGGAACTCTACAAGGGTCAGGACGTAGCAGCCTAAAGATTATTTTATTTCCGTAAAGCCCTCGCTGAGCAACGGCTTTGCTCGCTAATGTCTCAGCGAGGCTTATCTTTAAAATTCCAAAACGCAATGATTAAGATATATAGATTAAAAGAGGCACTAAACAATAGCCATCATACTCTCGTTGGTGCAGGTGGTAACAAGGTTCACTACGAGTTCACATGTGGTAATATCATTACTGGCACTTGTCCCGAATTATCTCTTAAGGGCAAGTATTATCAGGACCTTCTTGAGAGCAGTGAGCTTTTCAAGTCTGGTACTGTGGTGTTGATCCGCGAAATCAAAACCTCCGACGACATCAACCCCGTCCCGACTCCCGAGCCAACGCCCAAGAAGCAGGTGGATAGTGTCGATTCAGTCACAACCCCCGACGAGCTTCTTGTTTACGTCAACACTAACTACTCCAAGAATTTCACCAGTCCTGCCAAGGCTCTCGCTTTTGCAGCTAAGGAAGGCATCGTCTTCCCCAAACTGTCCCTTGGCGAGTAGTTTCTTAAAACATTAGTTATGACTATCTCCGAAATCATCAACAAAGTAAAATGGTGTATCGACCACGAGACTCATGAGGATGCCAAGCTTGCCGACAACGGTGAGGACTCCTACATGGATAATATCATACGTGCCAAAATCAACGACGCACGCCGATGGCTCGCCGTAGCCACCTCCCAATCCGTCACCCTCTCCTCATCTCCAAGCTCCTCTTCCTCCTCCAGTGTTACAACACTCACTATCACCCCCTATGATGGCTTTTCCGACATCGCCACCATCACCATCCCCTTGTCTCTTTCCACCGTCACCTTAACTCGCGTACGTCTCTCGTCATGGCACAAGGCTGCCATACCTATTCTCGACACCTCCGACGACGCCATGCTTATGTTCGACGACACTGCAAAGGGTACTCTCAACCGACCTCTCGCCACCGTCATGCAAGGCTCTCCTACGAGAATCCTCGTTCAGCCTTACACCTCTACCGACACTGCCGAGATTGTCTATATCGGTATAGCTTCCGACATCGACACTTCTTCTGATGATACCACCGTAGATATTCCAACCATCCACGAGTCTGCCTTCATCTACTACATTGCCTACCTCTTGCTCACCGCCTACCAAGACCCACGTGCACAAGCAATGTTGGCTATTGCAGTTCAACTGACAGGCTCCAAACAGTCCGTATAGTTATGTACACTCTCACTGCATCATACTCTCCCGAAGAACTTGCCTGGGTCACTCCCGAAGTTCAGTTTCAGCGTGACATCTACCTCATCGTCACCCTCAAACGCCCCGGCAAACTCATCATCCGACAACGTGTCTCCGATGGTTCCAATCCGCGCGTGCCTATCCGACGTCACAAAGACATGACCTCCTTCAAGCTCCGCCTTACCATCCTCCCCGAAACCGTCGGACTACAGATTTTCACATCAACCGAACCAAAAGAAATTAAATATGCCTACATTTAGAGAAGACCCTAAAATCGGTTCTAAGGTCCCATTAATCAAAACTGCCGACCTTAACGACAAGTCGGTCACTGAGAAGAAGTTGGCCGACGGAAGTATAACTAAGGACAAAATTGCCACTGGTGCAATAACAAAAGACAAACTCTCAAATGATGTTCTGAATGGTATTGCGATTGAGAGAATAACAGAAAAAGAAATCGAAGAAATAGTAGGAGAGAAAGGAGACATACAATGAATAAGTTTGTAGATGATAAAGGACTTAAAAGATATACTGACAATATGAAATCTCTTCTTAAGAAGAAAGTTTCTAAGAAAAGACCTTATGGTCAGATAGTTATTGGTAAGTCAATAAATCCAAAATCGTATGATTGGGGAACAATATATGCTTTTCGTGGACATCCATGTATAACAATATGGAGTAATAATGAAGTTGAGACATTTAATATAATTATTCGTGATACTACGGGTAAAGAGGTAAGTAATGAATATCAATCATCAGGAACACCACTTATCAACAAAAAAGCTAAATACTCTCATTTGGTATACTTAATAGGAAATTTATCCGTTCCACGTGGTTTTAGTATGCTTTATCCATATACAGATGGAGATACTACTATACATTTACTAAAAGATCGGATTCAAATAGATAACCTTATAGGTACTTCAAAAAAATACAGTTGGGTTAATGGGAAACGTGTGACAAGTAAAAAGGGAACTTTTGAACAAGCTTGTGAGATTTTGAAATATAGATTTGATAAGACTGGAACTATTACTACTAAGGATACTATAATAAAGGCTTATCAATCAAATACAGATAGAGTTTTTGGAGTACCATATTGGAAGCATAGTGTACTTCGAGGTAAACCTTATAGAGATAAATTTCCTAATAAAAAGAAAAAATATACAAGATTTACGAGAAAAACTTCTGGATTAGGTGGTGGTTTATGGCTTGTACGTTTTTATGATAGCAGAAGTAAGACATATATGAATGATGTAAAAGTATATGTAAGGAAAACCAAAGAAGGAAAGCTTATTTTCAAAAGGACATAAAAAAAGGGTAGCGTTAAACAACGAGGATACTACACCACAAGGCATGTACTTCAACAACCGTTTAACTTACCACCCATTGCAAAGATACTATATAATATTCAGTTTTGCAAGAGTTTAAGTAATAAAATAAAGATAAAAGATAAAGTTTAACAAACATTAGTAATAAATTAACAAGCAATTATGACAAAATTTGTAGACAGTTTAGGACTAAAAAGATTGGTCACAAAGATTGCTGAAGCAGTTGGTAATGGAACTTGGTTGCCCGTGAGAAAGGGAGAAGGTGAAGGTTCTGTTGTAATGGGAGAGGATACTATCGCATTGGGTTCATATTCTCATGCAGAAGGAAACCAAGCTAACGCAAAGGCAGATTCTTCTCATGCAGAAGGTAAAAATACTACAGCAAGTGGAGAGTTTTCACATGTCGAAGGTTATAACACTGAAGTCTATGGAAAAGCTTCTCATGCACAAGGTTCTTCTAATTATTCTGATCCATCATTTATTGATACGGTAGGTGTTGGTAATAACAGGAATAAAAAGAATGCTTCTGTAATATATGTTGGACGAGATGAGGCTACTGAAGAAGTTGATCCAAGTGATCCAAAGACTGGTTACCAATATCTCCTTGGTGTTGGTGGATATCAAGGACAGTCTATTGCAGAAGGTATGAAAAGTGTGCAAGAAGTGATAGCAGACCTTGAAAAAGGAGTGGCAGCAACAGAGACTATGACTGTTGAGGATATTAGGGAGATAATGAGTGCATAGAAATAAATGATAAGATAAATAGTAACATAAATTTTTTAAAACAAACAGTTATGACAAAGTATTTAGACAAGGTAGGCCTTACAGAGTATACTAAGCTTATGAAGGCTCATGTAGCAAAGAGTACCTTAAAACTTGGTGAATCATCGGGTACAGCTTATGACGGAGCAAAGGGTAAGGCAAATGCAGACTTCATCAGTGGGGTGAAGAACGGCAACCTCGCCCTTGTGACACCAGAAATCAGAGGCAGATGGAATGTGTTCAACGCAGCTGGTACAGCAGTGGAATCAATGAGTTCATCATCAACCTCTCTGTCACTTGAAAACGGTTATCAAGCATCATGGACAGGCGCATTCTCATATCCAGCAGCAAAGGAAGGCCAGAAAGTTCCAACAAGTGTATCTGGTAATTGGACTGCACTTCCAGCAGCAAATACACCATCTGCAACATACACAACCCCAGAGAAGGTAAAGACTGACACCACCATCTCTGCAACCATCGCAGCTGCCAAAACTGGTCTTATGGTTGTTGGTTCAGATGTAAAGCCCGCAAGTGGCAATGACACAAAGACAGCATCTGCAAGCGTACACTTCTATCATCGCCGTTACTTTGGTTTAGCTTCAACATCAAGTATAACAGCAGATGTTATAAAGGGTTTGAGTAAGACGGACCTTAATAATTCACGCACAGCAAAGTTGACTGGTATCTCAGCAACAGATGCTCAGTACTATGTAATAGCTTATCCAAAGATAATGGGTGAGTTGACTAAGATAGTACAGAATGGAGCCACACCATTGCTTAATGGAGGCTTTGTAAAGAGCGAGGTAACAGTAACAAATGCAGCAGGTGCTTCAATAGTTTACTTGGTATACCGTACAGTAAACCCAGGAGCATTGAAGGATAACTCATTCCTGGATATAGCATAAATAATTGTTTAACATTAAAAACATAAAAAAGATATGGCATTAAAACAAGCAAATACGCTGGCTCCAAGTAATGTGTCAGCAACAGGTTTTGCCTTGGCAGACGCAAGACATATTGGAGGTCATAAAGTTGTAGCAAGCCTTACGGCTTTGTATGCATTGCAGGATTGGCAGCTGCTTAATCCTGGGGAAACAGACACAGCATTGGCATTAGGTCAGCAGTGGTATGTTAAGGGAACTGGTTTCTATAGACTGACCAACTGGGCTAATCGTAAAACATCAAGTGGTTGGATAAAGGAAGTAGATCCAAATAACATTGACACTACTCTGTTTCAGATTGTTTCTGCTCTTCCTACAAGTGGTATTAATAAGAATCGTATATATCTTGTAGCTTCGGCAAACAGAGACCCTAATGGTAAAAATATATATGCCGAGTATATCTATACTGGTAATACCTCAGCCACCTATGACGCAACCAAGTGGGAGAAAATTGGTGAATATACACCAACCGTGGACTTATCTCCTTACATGAAGTTGGAGCAGAAGGGTGTGGCTAATGGTGTGGCTACATTGGATGCAAAGGGTAAGGTTACAGATGGACAGTTGTGGGATGCAACAAGCGAGAAGCATGGCTTGATGTCAGAAACAGATAAGAAAATTCTTGATACAATCAATGATGAACTATATGCGGGTAAATACTCTGATGTATGTAAGTTTGATGATATATTTACACCCCTTATTGGGGATGTTGAAATACTTCAGCAATCACTTTCTGAGTCTGTCGTAAACTATGATATTGTCTATCTTACAACTAAAAATATGTTTGTAGCAAGACATGAGGGTAAATATTATAATAACTGGGCGCATAGAGCAGAAACCTTTGGTGCCTCAAATACTCCAGTAGAAGGTAAATTGTATTTAAAGAAAGCAGAACTGTCAGTGGCTGGTTCGATTGCATCACCTACTTTATATACGGGTGATAGTAAGGGTCTCTATCCTCTTGCTAATCAGGCCGATATTCAAGTAATGTCTAATGAGGAGATTGATGCTCTGTTTGCATAAAACATAAGCTATAACAAGTAAATAAAAAAGTGGTGGACCATTAGAAGGTTCACCACTTTTTTATTTTCTTTATTCAATCCTATCCAAATCCTCTACAGCCCCCTGCATTATCATCTCAATATTCTTATTCGCGAAGTCCACCTGCTTCTTATCATCGGCCCACTTCTTTCTCATAGTGTTCCAATGTCTCATTCGCTTTTCCGCATTCTTGATGATATTCACCTTTCTTTGCTCAGGCGAGCCTTCGAACTTCTCTAATGCAGCAGCATTTTCAATCCTCTTCATCGTAGGCACGTTCTTCGATTTCAGCTTGTCGTTATTGGCGATAGTCTGTTCCATTTCCTCCTTGTAGTTATACCATTTGGCTTTGGTTCTCGCCATGCTCGACTGTTCTCTTGGAGTATAGAAGAGTGAGCGCAAGAATGGCACGTCGCCCACTTCTATCTCGTCTGTCTTGCCAGTCGTTGCCTTTGCGCCCAAGCCTGCAATGCGTTGAGTAAATGTGCCCATACCGCCACTCCACGAACCGAAGAAAAGATTGAGCATCGACGGGTCTGTTGCCCAGTCAAGAACCTCGTTGCCCTTCATTTCCGGATTACCAGGAGCCATATTGTTGGTCTTGGCGTTCACCCACTTGTTCAAGTCCACAAGTCTTGCCGGAACATTATTATAGGCGTTCTGCCATGCCGGGTTAAGCTCTGTCTTATCGCCCGTTCGTCTTATCGGCGCACCCTTCCAGTCGTTGTTAAGCCACCACTCAATGAACGGAACTATAGCAGTAGGAGCAATACCTTCTGTAGTCATGCCAACTCCATTTTCCAAGCTCTTTTCATAGTTCGGATTATTCAAGAAGTCCATTACTGGGAATAGCTGCGACATACAGCCCACGGCATCCATCGCCATGTTTCTCTGGCTCTTCACATTCTTGGCAAATGTCTGTCTGGCTGCCAAGTCACCAAGACTATAGAACGCTCTCAATTCAATGGCCAACGGCACAGTCACAAATTTGTTATTGCCCACATATATACACAGGTTGTTTCGTCTGATATAGTCAGGCAACTCGCCATACGGATCCTTCACGTTGCCTCTGTCCTTATCGTCCTCATTCTGTATAATAGCATTGTTGACAGCAGCCATAATCAACGCTAAGGCAAACGGTGCAGATGTCATAGCAACAGTAGTACCCACAGGCGCACGCTTGATATTCTTGAACAACAGGTTCGTGCTCTGAATGCCTGCATTGAAGAACATCGAGTAGTTTCTTAGGTAGCCAGCCACAAAGCCGTATGTGTTTCGTCTTGCCTTCTGCCAATCACCCATTTCTCCGTTCTTGAAGCTCTTTATAGCATCACCCGAACCATGACGGTTGAAGTTTGTCGATACCTCCTTTGCGTCATACGCGCTTCTTGCTGCCGAACGTCCCAAGTCTCTTGATGTGCAATATGTGGCAAATCGTGCCATGTTCTCAGCCACCTCGTTCAGATTCTCCACGTTCTTGCCTAATTTCTTAAGCACTTCCACAGCATTAACCATAACCTTCTTCGCGCCCTTTGCCGATTCCTTCTCCACGATACTCTTGTAGCTCTTCTCCATATCGTGCATCGAGAACAACTGAACAAAGCCTGTCTCGCCACCGTTCTCCATGAACTCCTTGAAGTATCGCTCCATCTTCGAGTTACCAAGCGTACCTTCTCTGTATCGGGCGTATAGTCCATAGCCTACACCATTCTTGAAGTCTTTCATCTTCATGCTCTTTAAGCTTCCTGCACCCTCATTGTAGAACATATTCAGCGGATTAAGCTCACCATAATAGCGTGACCACTTTGCAAGATATCTTCCACCTTCCTTTGCAGCAACATGCGAAGATGCAAATTCCATGTCTCTCACGATGTTTCTCATCACAAACTCTGGGCTCCACGATGTTGAGGCCATAGCCATCCATCGTGTCACAGCCTGCAACGACCTGACGCTTGCCTTGCCGTTCTCCAGCATTCCGTTCAAAGCCTGTGCTGCTCTCGGATTGCCAAGCACCACAAATCTGTGTGTTCTTCCGGCTATCTTCACGTCCACAAAGTGTTGGCTCTTGTCCTTCGCTCTTTGGAACTTGAAGCCTATGTCCGTTCCATTGCTCAGACTCTTTGCCTCGCCCTTAGCTTGCTTGGCCCTCATGTCCGTTTCAAAGGCATCCACAATGCTTGCAACATCATCTGCGCTTGCTCCTTCGGGAATCTGTGGATAAGCCTCCTCCCAAATGTCGTTGCCGTTCAAGTCCGTGCCAGTTTTCTCAACCCAAACCTTTGTCTCCTTCACAAGATTCTGCTCTCCGCTGTTTCTCACAAATCGCGCAAAGGCTTGCTTTATCATGTTCTGACCTCCGTTTCTTATCGCACGGTTGCCCATCAAGCCAATCTGTGCCAATATCTCCACATTGCTCAGACTCTTTCGTCCCTTGGCGTTCATCAGCGTCGTGCCGATATAGTTGCTTGGGTCGCCCATTTCTGTCACATATCCGTATACGTCCTCAGCGGTAGCCTCGTCAAACTTTCTCAACGGTACATACCAGTCGAACATGCCCAATACTCCGTCGTGTGTAATTTGACTTATCAGTCCACTCTCGTAGTCCGAATTTACCGAATAATCAGTAGCTGCCTTCACCTTCTTCCAGAAGTCGGCAACTGAGCCTTTCTTCATGCTTTCCATGCTCGCCTCCTGGCTCATTACCTCGTCAATAGCTCCGGCATCATCATAAGGCGATTTCATATCGTCAATGCCCTGCAATCCGTGCATACCCGAATAGTCATGCTCTTCTGCCTTAAAGTCCTTGTCTAAGTTCTGTACTATCCACTCGTCCATCTGGCGGTAGAACTCCTTCAAGTCTATCTGTCCCGAGTCAAGCTTCTGTCTAAGGTCGCTTCTCTCGTCCTTCCAAGCAGTCTCCAAAGCATCAATACTATCTGATTCTTCACTCTTCACTTTTCGTTCTTCCCTTATCCAGTCTCTCACGAACAGCACACGGTTTCTCTCCAATCCATGTTTTCTAATCATATACAGGTTGAAGTTCCTTATTCTGTCCTCCACCTTCTTGCCATCGAAGCTATCCAAAACGCTCGACATAGCCTTGCTAAGCGGGTCCATATAGCGTATTTCGAAGAGCTTGGATTTGTCGCTCATCTTGCCCTCCGTGATATTCTGCATCAGATATGGGTTCATCGAGCTTGCCACATCTTCAATCTTTCTGATAGATGGATCAATAGCCTCCATCAGTTTCTTCAACGAGAGCATATTATCCATGAAAGCCTCAGTAGCCATATAGCTATGACGGTCCAGAGCATGATGGTATCTATCCAAAGCGGTAGCTGCATTTGGTGCCGTGCGGTAGTGTATCTCTCCGTCCGTTGCCTCCAGCCATTCCTCGCGACTCATACCCTCGAAGTCATGGCTCTTGCCATCGTTGTCATACAGCTCGCCGCCCTCAATCTTCGTGTACTCCGTCTTCTCATGCTCTATCTTCCACCTCACAGCCTCAGCTCTCATCTTCCACAGCGGACTGTCTCCATGCTTCTGCACGTTCTTCGCAAGCCACAGCATATACTTCACGTCCTTCACGTTAGGCGAAACTCTGTAGCCTATCTCATGCAGGGCATCTGTCACCTTATTCTTAATGTAGTTCCAGAATCCCGGCTCACCCTTTCCGTCCTCTGCGCTCTTGGCGATAAACTCTTCAATAGCGTCATAGAATCCAAGGTGATTCATGTTCATCTTTTCCTTCACATAAGCTCTCAGCTCAGCATTGATAGGGTTGTCCAAGTCCATCCAAAGACTTCTCATATAGTCATTGAACTTATCTCCAAGCAAACCTCTCATGCCCTTGTGTCCTACAGTCTCGTGCCAAACGGTTTTCTCCGCGGTATACGTGTCATGGATGTTCGGCATATACAGATGCACCTCGCCCGTCTTCTCGTCATACCAGCCAGTCACCTGCTTGCCGTTCTCTATGTCCTTGCGCACCTTCGGGTTCTCAATCTCCTCAACCGAGTTCACCATCTTCACCTTACCGCCAGTCTGCTTCGATACTTTCTCCACAGTCTCAGCAATCCTGCCTTCCAATAGCTTAGAAAGGCTCAGTGAGGCATCGCTCGGCTCTATGCGGTAATGCACCTTGCTTTCTTCCTTTACCTTTACGCCAAGCTCCGAAAGTCTGTCAAGCACATCCTTTAGCTTTTCTTCCTTTATCTCGGCAAGCATCGTGTTTCCTCTTGTCTCAAAGTTACCGCCATCAACCATTTTCAGCAGCTCCTTATCAAGGAAATACTTGCCTCCCTTCTTGTTGCTCTTCGGTACACGTATAGTATAGTTTCGTGCCATTTTCATATAGTCGAAGCCTTGCTCTATCTTCACGTCTCCGTCCGAAGAAGTAATTTCTGTTATGCCACCTTTGTTCGATGGTAATTCAAATTTTTCAGCTACGCTATTTATAGGCTTCTCGTTGGCAAGATTATTCAGTTTTACCTTATCAGATAACAAAATACCAGTTTTGACTTCACCTGTATCTGTTGTATATTTCACCAACTGAGCACCCAAGAACTCTGCCTTGGTGTCAATCAAGCCTTGCAGCAAGTTTCCGGTAATGATATATCCGTCCTTACGGCTCTCGTTGCTTGTCAGCTTGTCCCAGTTGGAGGCATCCATGCTCAATACACGTAGTTTCTTATCACCCTGCGACGATGCCTGCCTTGTCAGCCTGTCAATAATTCCTATAACATCAACCTTGTCGATTCCGAGTCCTGCTTTTCCGTTTATAGGGAATGTTATCTTTCTTCGTCCGTCCAAGGTGGCGAACGATATTGTTGAGGCGTTTGGCGAGAAGTTGTCGGTTATCTTTATGTCTATCAGTCTGCCATAGCTATTGCCGAATCCGCTCAACTCAGCAGGATTGTTCATGTCTGTTGGCAGCACAAATGCGTCTTCTGTGTTGAAGGTTTCAAGCGCACGCTCAAACACGCCATACTTCGCTTTGAGGTTCTTTACCACTTCGTCAAGCTTTGTCTTCTCGTCGCTATAGATGCTTTCGTACTGATAGCCAGCCATCTTTTCAATCTGCTCGTCGCTCATGCCAGTTTCTTTCTGGCCCTTCTTTGCTTCCTTGATATACTTCTCCTTTGCCTTTGTTGCAGCCTTCACGGCACGCTCCTCGTACTTCTGAGTAGCTTCGGCTATCTTCTTGTCAAAGTATTCTTTTGCAGCGGTTAGCTTCTCCTTGCGGTATTCGTCCCACGACTTGCCGCCCGTGAGTCCGTCCTGAGCTTTCTTTACCTCCTCGGCTTTCATCGGCTTTTTCAGTACAGCCATATTCACCTTCTCTATATAAGTATTGTCGGCAAAGGCATTGTCGCCGCCTGGCTCTGTACCTTCCTTCCAAATTATCTTGTCTAAGGTCTTAGCTTTCAAAGGCAACTCTGTTATCTCCAAGTCGTTTTCGCCCATTTCGTTCAGACGTTGTATCTCGGCTGCATAAAGGTCGCCTATCTCTTGCAACATCTTCTCTTGCTCTTTCACTTTCAGCAAAGCCATACGGCCAAGCAACTTGTTAGCGTCGCCTCCAGCCTCACTATTCATGCCGTCAGAAGAAGCTACCAGTTTCTGCGGGTCTACTGCCGATAAGTCTGCTCCATAAGACTTCTCCCATCCGAATGGGTCTGCCATACGTGCATACAAGTCAAGGTGTTCTGACATGTATTCCTTCACCACCTTGTCGCCGTACTTATTGGTAATGTCGGCTACCTCCATTTCATTGAACTTGCTCTTCTGTGAAGAAGTGGTGTTTGCGTCCAATGATTTCAGCTTTGCCTTGAACATCATCAACAGTCGCTGCTCTGCCGGGATAAGCGACACAACGTATTCGTATGCGCCTCTTGCCACCTGTCCCGTTCTGTCTATACGTCCACGCATCTGCACCTCATCGTTCACGTCAAGCTGCTGCTGGGCAACAATCATCACTCGTTTTCTCTGGTCGGCATATTTGCTTGAAGCATGGAGTGATATACCAGTTGCCGCACTCTTGTTCAAGATTAGCGCGTCTATCTGTCCGTCGTTAAACTCTCTCGCAAGTTTCTTCTTGTCTGTGTCCGCACGCTTCACCTTCGTTACCGTGCCGTTCTCGTTATACACAAACTCTGTCTGTCTACCAGTCAACTCGCCTACCTTATATCCTGCCTTCGTCAGTTCGTTCTTGATAACGTCGATAGGCGAGAGCGATAGTCCGGTACTTGTCTTTCTTATCTTTTCTTCAAGCGCATGGTATGCTTCAACGGCATCTGCACCCAAGGCTTTCAGATTGATATATCCGCTTTCGCTTTCGTCTTTAGCGTTCTTGCTTGTATAGCGAAGCGTACCTTCAAGTCCTTTCTTTAGTGATGTGCCCAAGTCTGGAGCGTCCATTTCTTCGCCAAGCGCAAGGTTGCCCGTCTGCGACTCGTTGGTATTGTTCAATGCTATCACAGGCTTCATGCCTTGCTTCAAGTAGTCAATAGCTCTCTCTGCTGCCGACTTTGCTTTAAGCGAGAGAAGCACTTGCTGCACAGTATTGAATGCCTTGCTTGCAAACGGTTGGTTCTTTATTCCCAAGGCTTCTGTGCCACGCTTTATGCCCATCGACGACTGCACCTCTGCAAGCTCTTCATTACGTCTGTCTACGTATGCGCTTACATAGGTTCTTTGGAAGTTGATGATGTCGTTGAACAGACCGATGATGCTGTCATACTGCTCGCGCTGTTCGGCAACAACTTCGGGGTCGTCAATGGCTTTCCAGTCAATAGTCACGCCTGTCATGTCTCGCTCGCGACGTATCATCTGTCCGCATTGTGTCAGCGCCTGACTCATAATTTCCTGTAGTGTGGCTCCTCCACGCTTCACGGCGTCTATCAAGTCGGATGCTTTCATTCCTCCCTGGTTCATTGCTGTTCTTAGCGCATAGATTGGCATGTTGTCGGGACGCTTTGCGAAGGTTGCAGAGAAGAAGGTCACGTTCTTTGCCTTCTGAATGATGTGCTGGAAGTAGTTGCCTTGACCGCTGTCTCCTCCTGCTGTATGGCTTTCGTCCAATATCAGATAGCCGTTCTTCATGAGCTTTTCTATAGCGTCACGTCGGGCTTGTCCGTTGATTGCTGCTGCACCAAACTTTTTGCCTTTGGCTAATTTCCTTTCCTTACGATCGCCATTCTCGTCAAACTCGTAGACTCCGTTGCTTACTTGGCTGTATGTCGTCAGAACGTAATCATACTCCTTTGGCAGCTCTCCGTTCTTTTCTATATAGTCAAGCACTCTCTTTACTTCACTCTTTGAAGGCAAGGCAAATACTACGTTTCCGTCTGCGTCTGTAATGGCTGCTTCTTTTGCGCTTCCAAATACAAACGGTCTTAGTTCTTTGCTACCTATGTCTACCAAGTCACGATATACGTCACTCAGCAAACCTGCTGTCTTTGTGAAGTATACTGGCACTTGTCCTTGTTTCTTGGCGTATCTGATAAGCGAAGCTGCCTGTCTACCCTTGCCAATACCTGTCATATCACCGATGATAAAGGCATTGCCTTTCTTTGCCTGTTGCAAAGCGAGAGCTACTGAGTCTACTTGCTCTGCTGCAAGATGTGCGTATAAGTCTGCTTTATCGTTGTAGCCCAGTTCGTCTACCAAGAATTGGTCTGCATCACCCAGTTTTTCGAGGTTCTTATTAACTGCCTCTTGTTGGTCGGCAGGCATAACAGCTTTAAGAGTGAACGGGTTTTCACTTCTTGGCGTATAAGCAACCTTTTCGGCACTTAGTCCACGTACGGGTCGATCCAACCGCTCCAGTTGTCCCCGTGATCCCCCTCCGTTCCCGATGTTGGTAACTCCATCAGCATTTGGCTGAGTGTTAGGTCGTCCATTTCCTCCTGATTTCTGTACGTTTCCTCCTTCGGTATTGGGGTTATTTCCTGCCCACTCGCTCTGAGTAACATCTGTCCCTGCTCCGTTTGCTCCAGCAGCTCCGTCAGGAAGTCCTCCATTTTCGCCTGGCTTGGTTCCTCCTTCTGTCCCCAATACATTGTCGGATACTGGTTCGGCAGTCTTGTCATGTACTCCTCCAGTACGAACTGAAGGCTTTTGTTCGCCTCCTCCGTTTCCTCCTGCTCGTACTCCCTCTTCATTAGCGTCAGCAACGCTCGGTCTATTAGGCTTTGCGTTAGCGTCTTCTCCTCTTTCTCCGACGGGAGAACCCATCCTTCCACTTCGTAGTATATCATCGTTTATTCTTTTATAAAGTTCGTCATAACTCTTCACGGCTTCCGCTCTTGCCTTGCCCTTAACTGGCGGATAGGCATTCTCGTCAAAGCGTCGTCCGTTAATCAATATAATGCGTGTCGGGTATGTTGTGCCCTGCTTTGCGTACAGGCTTCCATCCACGTTTATCACGTCCTCCACATTATAGTGGCTGTAGAGATAACCAAGCAGAGCCTTATCCTTTGGATTCAGACTTCCGTTCTTGGCGTATTCCGTCTTGCCGCCGATGATGATGGCTGCACGACCGTTGTCTTTCATGCTTTCCAAGGCGTTGATAGCCATCTGTCCCTCCAATGAAGAGATAGTATAACCGTCATAATCCCTTGGTGTGGCACTTCCAAATGGTGGGTTTGTCACAACCACGTCCACGTCCTTATCCGCAAACGGCTGTGTTCCGTCTTGGCTTGTTACGTTCTTGAAGCCTTGTTTCTGCAAGTTGGCAAGTCGCTGTGCGTCGATGTCGTTCACATGTACAGCATCCTTAGGCAAGCCTATTGTCAGCATTCCGTTTCCGGCACTTGGCTCCAATGCGCTCTTTACTTCAATTCCTGCCTTCACATACATGTCTGCAAGGAATGCGTAAGGCGCAGGTGTAGAATACTGCTGCTTCATCACTCTCTCTGAGTCACGCTGATTAAGGCTCGGCTGATTCTCGTAGAGTTTCTTGATGCGTTCAAACTTCACGGCATCGTTGGTTGATTCAGAAGAAGCGATACCTCTCGCTCTCTGTACTATGGCTGTCTCTGCAAGTTCCTGCAAGTCCGTGTCCTTCACGTCTTTCAGTCCGCATTTTTCTGCCATCTTTCTCAGCTCCACAATGCCGTTAAACTTATGACCGAAACCAAGCTGAATGTTAACTTTATCAACAAATCTTTTCTCGCGTAACTTTCTATCCTCTGCTTCCTTGGAGTCGCCCACAAGCTCCTCCTTGTGCTTAGGCGAACTCTTCTCGTAGTAGTCTGCCCATTCTTTCAAACTCATGCGCTGCTCACCGTCACGATAGCGAATGTTCATCATCTGCTCGTAGATGGCATCCACATCTTCCTTCTTGAACACCTGGGCTGCTGGAGCAAACTCCTTGCGCATTTCCTTCACCACGTCTTCAAGATTGTGCATACCTCTCTTTATTCTTAGGTAAGCGTTCTCTGCCATTGCGCTCACAAGCTTAGGCAACACTTCAAGCTGTCTTGCGTTAAGTCCGATGAATGATGCCGACAAATCTTCTTTGCCTGCTTTCAGCAAGTCGTTCCAAAGGTCGTTAACCTTCTTGTTCGACGCTTCCACAGCTGCATCGTCTGCCTTTTGCTGAGGCTTCTTCACTTCGCCCATAGCTTCTGCAGCAGCCTCTTTCTCTTTAGCAAACTTCTCGGCAGCATTCTTCATTCCCTCAATAGGGCTTGCTGAGGCTTCCACCTTAGGAGTTTCGGTAGTTTCTGTTTTATCATCCGCTTGCTTAGTGGCGTTTTTCATCTTCGCATCCTTCACCTTTTCATAGATGCTCTCATAAACGGCACGATGCAAATCATCCGTCACCTCGCCATTCAGATAATCCACCGCCATATCCTTAGCAATGTCGTCCACATCGCTATTCCTAATCTCCTCCTCTGTCAAAGGATGGTCTTTCTTGTAGTTCTCCGCAGCCTTCACTATCGGATTAAGCGTATTCTGTTCTTTCTTAGGAAGGATTGAAAGCGGTTCTTTATTCAGTTCTTCTTTTTCTGTATATTCGTTGTATCTCTCGCCTTCCTCTATTACGGATTTAATAATACGTGCCGCATCTGCCACATTATCCAATGTAATTTGTGGCAGCTTTGCAATAGGGTCGTTTTCTTTAATCTGGCTTATATTACGGTAGTCATTATCCAATGCCTTCAACTGGGCATACCAAGGGCTGTTCTTGTCGGCATATATCCAGCCGTCTCCGTTTTCACCGTAAGAAAGATGGACTCCTTCAAGTCCTGCATCTTTCAATGCAGAATCTAAGGCACTCTCGATAGTCTTAATAACTTCCGTTAAAGGTTTTATGAGTGCCTTATTAACATTATAGCTTTTATCGTTTTTCTTTGTATTCTTACAAATTGACAAATAAGACGAAAGATAGCCATGGCCAAGTGGGCTCGCAAGGATAGCTTCCACCAAATCTTTCTGTGCGTTCTTTATACGCTTCTTATCGCCACTCTCAACGGCTTCTTTCAAAGCCTTAGCAACAGGCGAAACCTGTTTCAAACCTTGGTCGCGAGACTCTATGTAAGCCTTGAATTTATTTTGAGGCGCAAGGTCTCCTTCTATTTCTTCCGTTCTTGGAAGTTCACCTTCTCTTTCCTCTCCCTTCGGCTTAGTCGGCTTAGTCGGCTCCACAGGCTCAGTAAGGGCCAGTGAGGCCTCGTGAGGCTTATCACTTTTCTCTTCCTCAGCCTTGTCTACTTCTCGCTGTCCTTTTCTTGCTTGAACGTCTCTATCAGGGCTTCCTCCATTGTCATTTTCGGGTTTTCCTTCCTTATCTCCCTCCAATGCTCCACCGTTTTCTTCGGTAGATACATCATCGAGATTCTTCCGCTCGAGTGTCTTATCTCCACTCTTTGCAAGTCCTTCTTTTCTTCTTCTGTCATTTTCTCTTTCTTTTAATGATATTTCTGCTATGTTTAATAGAGTAGGATTATCTGTAATTTCAGACATTGCATCCTTGCCGTGTTCTTGTGCGTATGTTACAAGATGTGCTAAAGCTTCGTCGGCAAGCATATAAAGCGCATCTGTATCATCCATTTCCGAAGCTCGTTCTGTATACTCTTTCATATTTGACAGAACTTCAACAACTCGTTCAAGTTCCTCTCGTGTAAGAGTATTCATATCTGTTATCGAATATACAAGAGCCTCGACCCTTGAAGGGTCTACTTCATTGTCCGCATGAACCGACTCATGCTCAAATGTCTCACGCAATTCTTCAGAGCCAGTACTGCCTTCAAGGTATATATGAATCTTACCATCTTCGTAATATCCTGGATAATGAGCACCCTCTGGCATATTTTCGATAATGGTCTTATCATTTTCTGTTTTCGCCGCATCCGCCAAGTCCTGCTTCGTCCTCAACACAACAGGCTCGTCATACCCATTACTCTTGGCAAACTCTTTCACATACTCTCCCATTTGGTCGAGTATACGCTCACGTTCTTCACCCTTGGCTTCCTTAAGCTGCTCTACGGCTTTGTTGTAGTCTGCTTCGCTTGTGATGACGCTTCCTTCTGGTGCTTCTGGTTCAGTTCCCTCAGAGCTGCCAGCATCGCCATTTCCTTCTTTGCTTGAATGTCTTGTTTCATAATCTTTCCAGTTTTTAAGTTTCAAAAATTCGTTTACAAAATCTTCCTTCGTAGGTCTCTCGCCGAACATTTCCGTCTGGTTGGCATCTGCATAAGAAGCAGCATTTCTGTTATACGCCATCATCAGCTCACGGAAGTCCTCAGCCTTACCCTCCAGGGCAAGAGCGATAGCCTGCGAGATAGGGTCAAATCTGTCAGCTGCGTTCTCGCCAAACATAGCAGGAGTGCGCAAGTATGCGTCCACACCGCTTCCGCCTTGACGAGCTTCGTACAGCAACTGCACTGCCTGGTCTATCTCCTTCATCAGAGCATAGTCGCCAAGTTTCATATTGTCTGTCACAGCACGGATGCCATTCAGAGCCTTTGTCTTCAGCATAGCGTCAGCGCCCATCATGCGGATAGTGTTCTCCGAGAACACACTGCCCAATAGCAGGTTCTTCACGAAGTCCTTGCCTGCTGCCGAAAGCTTGTCCTCACCCTCACGCAATCCGGCTACCTCGTTCAGACCAATCACGCCCTTATCTATTAAACGCTTTAGCAACGAGTTTATTGCAGTAGGATTGTTAAAGAATGCGTCAAGACTGCCGCTTCCCTCTATCTCTGATATAATAGTGCCTATCTCGTCTGCAGAAAGCTTCTTCGAGTTCGCCACTGCCTGCTGAGTATTGCCCTGCGATTTCTTCTCGTTCTTGTTGAACTTGGCAAAGGTTGCCGTGTCATACTTCATCGGCTCGTCACTCACAAGCACAAGGCGCGGATGCTTTATACCGCTCTGCTCAATCTGTTCTGCGGTGAAGCCGTAATTCTCTGCATTCTCCTTCAATGCTTCAAGATAAGCACTGTCGGTACCGTTCTTTGCTGCCTTCTGTCCCGCCATCGTTCTGCCGTTACCGTCAACAACAATGCCGTCAGATGTCACAACCGGAACCTGGTCTACTGCCTGTCCGTCATACTTCATGGCTATCATATCCGTTACCAGCTGAGCCTGCTTGTCATTCTCATAGTCACGGTCATTGATGGTCCTGCCTTCTTCGTTCACGGGGAAACCCTCACTCTTCTTATATCCGTCGTTGGCATTATGCGAAGGTGTCAGACTGTCTGCTTCAACAATCTCATAGTGTCCTCTTAGCTTGCTTCCGTCAGCCAATGTACGTGTACGCTTGTTGCCCACAATACGCTTACCGCTTTCAAACTTCTCACGAACAGCGCCTAAATTACCTGCTTCACTTACCGAACCTTCTTCACCTGCACTACCTACCTTCTCTATTCCAGCCTTAACCTTATTCGCGGTCATTACCTTCTTGATATTGGTATATAGCTCCAGCTCTGCTTTGGCGGCATCAACTGCCTTCGCCTTCTGAGCCTCAGCTTCCTTGGCGTCGTTCAAGTCGCCCGTGTAGTCCACCTTTATTTTTTCGGCTTCTTTCAGCATCTTCTCGGCTCTCTTTATCTGTCCGTCTACAGCAGCTTCTGCGTTCTCGCCAAACTGCGAAGACATCCACTCCGCTCCCTGTTCAGGTGTCATTTGCGAATAGTCAGCAGTCTCACGGCCTTTCGTGTCCTTCATCATCGGCACAGGTGAGCCATCGGCAAAGGTTAAAGTCTCGTTACTTCCATTGCCATTATCGGATGGATTATTTTTTTCTCCTTCCCCTATAGGCTTTACATCTTCAACTCCAGGCACCGACGCGCCCTCCTTCGGTGTTACAACACTCTCAGTCTTAGTATCGGATTCTTCACTTTTCTCTTTTCCCTTTTCACTTTCAGCGTAAGCCACCGAGTTCTTAACCTCCAACATCTCCTGATAGTTCTTGGCATAGTCCTCCGTCTTTTCCACATGGTCAAGCTGCACGTCCTTCTTGCTCACGAAGTCCATCTCCTTTGTATTCGGGTCAAGCACGCTAATCATGTCGCCAACGTTTTCTCTCGCTCTGCCATCATTATCAAAGGCAACATCGCCCGCTCCAACAATCAGCAGTCTGCCATTGTTATCCTTCACGAACACCATCTGACCGCCATCCTGCTTCTCGCCGTTCAGCTCGCCCTTGTAGCTCCATTGCTCCACATGTTTCTGCACGGTCTCAGCAATCTTCTGTTCAGTTCCGCGATACATGCCCACAGCCTTAGCCTTGGCGTTGATGTAGTCGGCAAAAGGTGCAAGCTGTTCCTGCGTCAGTCCCGAGTTTATCAGCTCCATGTATATCTGAGGTTCCGAAAGACCTTCCTTTGTCAGTCTCTCATACTCCTGCTTCAACACATCGTTGCTTTCCAAGGCTGCATTAAACGCCTTTTCTGCATTATTCATGTTGTTCAGCACCTCAGCCACAGCCTCGTTGTTAGGATTCTCCGTGCCAAGGTTATTCTCCTCAACCACGTCCTTGCCCTCTGTCTGCGACTGGTCGGGATGCAACGTTCCTTCCGGGAACTGCTCTCCCTCATAAGCCTTTCTCAGAGCCACACAAGCGTTCTGTTCTCCCTCGCTGCGCTTCAACGGGTCTTTGCCCATAACTGCCTTCATCTCTTCTGCAGTAAGGCCGAATGTCTTAGCTACAGTCTCTAATGTTTCTTGTGCCGCCTTTTCGTCCTTTATCTGAGCGACGCCATAAGCATTGTTCAGACGCTGGTCTTCACTCTTCTGATTTAGCGAGTAAAGAATCGAGTCCCGTTCGTCAGAAGTTTTGAAGCTGTTCTTCGACAATAGCTCACCGTTCTTGCTGTACTCATTCACAGAACCGTCTTCAATACGGAGGTACTCCATCATAGGACGTGACGAAGGAACCGTTCCCATAACCAAAGCCGAGAACTTAGCCTTTGTGTCCCAAGGTATTGTATTGTCTGCCATTATCTCATCATAGGCAGTCTTCACAAATTCAGCGTCCGTATCCTTATACGACTCCTCGCCTTTCCCTTTGGCTGCGGTCTTCTTTGCTCGCATCGCCCAAGATGTCAGACTTTCTTTTCTCGTCAGCGGATTGTCGTGTACGTCATATCCGTAGACAGACTCCTTGCGCTTCGGTGCAGACGCGCTTCCGAACAGCTGTTCTTTCTCCTCATTAGTGAAAGTATATCCACCAAAGGCTGCTCTCTGTCCGTCAGATGTCATAAGGTTTTTAATGTTTCTCGCCACCATGTCAAGATAGCTTTCCTTCTTGCCATCCTTCGCATAACGCTTAGGCAGTCTTGCGTGTGTCAGCTTCAAGGCTACAACATTAGCACAAGCTTCAAGGTTTCCCTCTACGCTCAGCCAGTCGGTATCATGTCCCTCTATCATCTTGGCAACATTACCACCCATGTGCATACCAACGCCTTCCATAGCCAACTGGAACACCTTGGCTGGAATACGCTTCACGCCACTTACATTATAGATTCCTGCACCTACAGCACCGCCAATGCCACCCATAGTAGCCCAGCTTGCGCCCTCAGAAAGACCGCCCATAGTCATAAGCTTCACGGTATTGCCAATAGAAGTATCGTCGCCAGTAGAGTAGTTCTGCACAGCTGCATTGGTCGAACCGTACAGCACACCCGTCACGCCTTGACTCACAACTCCTGCTGCAGCCATTCTGCCGATACGACCGCGCAAAGTCGTGTTCGCTATTCTTGCAGCCTGAGCTACTCCGTTACCCATAACCTTGCCTGCCACGGCTGCACCAGCCTTTCCTGCGGCACCAAACGCAGGAGCGTCAGCAACAAAGCTCAATGTTCCGCGTGCAACTCTCGCACCCACACCCGGCTTAACATAAGGATTTTCCCCGTTATCGGTCATAGCCATTCCTTGCTGAGCATACTGTCTCTGCTTCTTAGACATCATGCCCATCGACAAGATAGTGCCTATCATCGATTCAGTTACGCCACGAATGATGTATTCTGCCGTACTCTTAGGCATATTACGGCTCAATTCGCTCTTCTCAAACTCATCAGCTATCTTTGTTTGCAAGCCAGGAGCTATATAATTCTTTATATAATCCTCTGGGTCGATACCGAACGAAGCTGCCTTTTCTGCTATTTCCTTCCGCATCTTCGGGTCAGAGAACAACCCAGTCATGTCTTTCTCGGCATTCTTGCTGAGCTGATTCATTAGCTTGTCAGGATCAAGGGCTTCGTTATAAACCTTTCCTGCTGCTATATCTGCGTATGGAGTAAACCTTCTCACAGTAGTTGCTGCTGCAAGACCTCTCGTTTCTGCATCCTTAAACACGTCTTCAATGCTTTTGGACACATATCCGCCAAGCTGTTTGTCAACAAGCTGTCTGCTGCTTTCTTCCAACTCATCCTCCAACTGCCCCCTTGTCTTCACAATATTGTTGTTCACGTCCTCGTTCCCAAGGTCAAAGGCTGGAGCATTCCTTCGTCTTATCTCACCCTCAGCATTTCTACCAGCCTCTTGTCCAGCCTGTTCCATTCTACGCTCCAGTGACTTCTGTGCTCTTCTCGCACCGCCTACCATCTGTTTTACAGCACCCGGCTTTGTATAGTCTATAGGCATCTGCTCCTCGTCGCGCTTTCTAATCATATCAGCAGCGCGCAAGCCCTTCACTAGCTCGCTTTCCTTACCCGTAGTGCCACCGTTCCAATCATCCAATGTCACAGCATTCCTCTTCGGTGCTGAAACATTCTCAGATGCCGTAGTGTTCTCATGTGTTACAACACCACCGCCCCACTTCTCTTGCGCCACACTCTGTTGCGCGCGTCCAAGTGCCGAGCTATTGGGTTTCCCCTTTCCTCTTGTTATCGTTCTTCCCGTAAACAGATGCGCACCGAAGTCACCGACCCTGCTCGCATCCTTCACGTTCACATCGCCTCTTCGCCCTGTCTTTCGGTCTATCACCTCCATTCGAGCACCAGGAAATGCTTTTGCAAATCCCATCGGGTCCTTGTCATACGCTGTCTTGTCCACCGTATGCCTGTTACCTTTCGCATCCTTGAAATAATAATATCTATTGTCTGCCATATTCTTTATCGTGTTTTTATATTCTACTTCACATACTGGCTCCAGTTCGTTCCTTTACCAGTAGATGTACCACCTTTGGCTTGTGCCTTCGGCTTACTGCCAGAGCCTTGCCATCTTATAGGATTGGCGCCCTTGCGCTGTTCCCTAATCTGTTTAGCCTGGCTCTTCGATACGGTCTTCGTCACATTGCGCACCTTCTTCTTACCCGAAGTATTCACGCCACGCTGGGCTGTATTGCTCGTTCTCACGTCTGTATAGCCAAATCCGTCCCTGAACGTCTTTCTTAGAGCTTCACCCTTTCCCGAGCTGTCAAGCAGACCATAGCTAATGGCGCCTTGTATTATCTTGCGTGCTTGCGTAGCGTTGGGCTTTACTACCGTACCGTCGTTTGCCGTATAGCCATTCATGGCAAGGTCAAGCTCTCGTTGCTTCTTAGGGGTTATCATTCCCAAGTTTCTCATTTCTGCCCAAGCCTGGGCTTCCTGCTGAGGTGTAAGCTGTTGCTTGCTTGCCAATCTTCCGTATGGAGTGGCATATCCATAACCGCCACCTACGCCGCCACTTCTTCCATAGCCTCCAGCCGTACGGGCCGCTTTTGCCATTGACAAAGCCAGTCTGCTTGCGCTGAGGCCTTCTTGAGCCTTGTTGTGGCGTTTGGTTTCGCCTAACCTCTCACCTGCCAACTTCAAGTTGCCTTCTTGTACCCCAAGCAAACCATCGCGATATGCCTTCAAGTCCTTAGCGTTCTGGTCTGCTCTCTTGTCAGCACTTTTCTTAAGCTCAACCATCTGCCCTTTATAAGCTCTGTCTGCATCTGCTGCATCCATCTTTATCTGCAAGTTGGCATTCTTATACGCAGCGTCAGCCTCAGCAGCATCTTTTCTCGCACGTTCTGCCTTTCTCTTGTCAAGGTCTGCTTGCATCTCGGCAGTCGGATTATTAAACTTCTGTAGCGCAGCTCCCTTGGAAGTATTATAGATATTTCCCATGTGTCGTATTGCGTCAGCTAAAGTGGCTATGCGCATATTGTTCCTTGTCATGCGCTCGTCATAATCATCATCACTCTCGCCTTCACGCCTTCCTGGTCGCTTCTTCGACAATCCGCCAAGCCACTTAAAGAAACCACCATCCCTTTGACTATCGTCCTTCTCAAACACAGCAGTAACACCCTTATCACCACCAACAGCACCCAAATCAACACCAACCAAAGGCTTAGAGTTAAGAGCGTAAGAGGATGGCATCCTTCCTTCCGTGTTTTTTGGATTTGACGTCTGCCACGATTGCTGAACATTACTGCCCTCATTCACTGGCTTACCGTAAGGTGTCCATCCTACATTTACAGGCATATTCTCAAACGTAGTAGGTCGTTTACCGCTAAACACATTAGCCGGTTGCTGAGGCTGTGCCAAAACACCAGGAGCCACAACACCAGGTTGTGTTACAACACCCTCCCTCTTCTCCTTATCGTCCAATACTGTGTTCATAATCCTCCACGTTTTTCTTCAACAAGTCAAACGCCTGACCAAGGGTATTGACAAACTTCTCTGCCTTTTCCCTACGCTTGTACTGAAATACTATCTCCTTGTTCAGTACAGCAATCACATCGCACTTCTCTGACATGCGCTTAGCGTTCTTCTTCTTTATCCTCTCTATCACCTTGTCCTTATAAGCCAAAGCATTCTCGGCCGACTTCAAGCAACGCTCAAACATGTCACGCTCCTTTGTCACACCATCAAGCGCCGACTTCAAACGCTCAATCTCTGCTGCTTGCTCGTCAACGACCAAATCCTTCAACAAACCCGCTGCCTCCATCACACGATTAACGTCTACACCTTTCTTCGCGTTTATATCAATCTTTTTCTTTCCCATAGTATAATCTTTTTTATTTTTTTCCCTACATGCGTTACAACGCTCCCTAAACTCCCGTCACATTCTTCAACAACTTATCGCCAAAGTAGTCACTCGCTGTCTTTTCTCCAGCAACACCAGATGCACCTACGTCTGTTTTACCTTTCCCTGGACCATCCAACGCCGATGCTGCACTCATCATCGCATTACTCATATTCTGAGCTGCTTCAGCCGTGTTTGCTGCCTGCTGATTGTATATATCCTCTCTCTGCTTAGAAAGATTCTGCTCGTTCCTCATGTGCTGATCAGAAACACTCGCCTTTCTCGCCGTGTCATTGGCACCAATATTCGCAATAGTATTACCCATCGTCCTATTTGCTGCCTCCTTTGCCATAGCTGTACTCGCCGCTGTTCCACCGCCAACTGCCGCAGCTCCATCCGCCTTGCGAATGTAATTGTCCTGAACCTCCTGAGCCCTACGCATCAAGTTCTGACCAGCCTTTGTATCCAAGTAGTCCGTATTATACTCCTTGTCATACCAAGCCTTTTCCGCATTTGTGCGATACTTCTGCTCGGCCAATGCTCTCTTGGCTGCCTTACGCGACTTAAGACCTCCAAACAACGAACTACCTACACTCAAACCTAAACTGGCTGCACCAAGCAAACCTATCATCGGATTATTCGCGCCCGACAACTCACTTACGCCTAACGGCAACCTAAACAATCTGCTAATGTCTGTCATATCTACTGTATTTTTTAATAACCATAACTAACATCCTTTCTCTCCAGTACCTTTTTCTTGGGAAATATAACATTGACCCCCTTTTCCGGTAGTACCTTTCCCAGGAAATATACGAACGACCTCCTTTCTGTGGAGTACCTTTTCTGGGGAAAATGATGATGACCTCCTTTGAGAACAGTACCTTTTTATACCTATGCTTTTATCCACTATAATTCGCAGCCAGTACCTAAGCCCCCACCCCCTTTGGGTCGTTCATCATCCACCTATGCCTCATCGCTTCCTTATCCTCGCCATCATGCTCTAACCTCTCCAACACGCCAACGCTCCAATCTATCCTCCCATATCACCCACCATGCCACATACCACTCATGCCACTATCGCCACCCATCCACATCATCAAGAGCAATCATCTTTCCCTCGTTCTCTCTACCATGCGTCTACCAAAGCCACTTTGTAACCTCCTAACTCTCTATCTATCAGCCATTTACCCTTTTGACTTCTGACCCCGCAAGGGTCATGCTTCAATCGCTTCGATATTTTGGACGCATCTTAGACATGGCTATAGGGTGCACATAGAACAAGGGAAGAAGTCCAATACCCCAAAAGAAGCCTAAAAGGTCCTTAGTTGCGTCAAATTTACGGAGAACAACAACATCTTTTTCCGTATTTCGTCATGTCACAATTTTTTACTCTCCCTCACCAATCCCTTTATCGGGCAATTAATACCAAAAACCAACATACAGACCAATTCATTTGGTCTAACCCCCGTAATTTTTGTGACCACCTAAAAGGACAGAGGAAATTTAGAACAATTCAAGGGCATATAGATGTACGCACGAAAAACCACTTTTGTAACAAAAAAGTCAAAAGAAGACAAAACAAAGAGTTGCAAAGGTCAGTAAAAACGGCTTGCAAGTCGGAAAATCACGAAAAAACCACAAAAATACGCCTTATACGCTCAATAATGCGCACAAAGCACCTCACCGCTTAAACACAAAAAAGCCACTCCAGTGAGGATAGAGTGACTTATATATATAGGAGAAAGGGTGTATATCTGTATTGGAGAAAGGGAGAACAATGGGGAGATAAGGGAGGCTGCGCCTCCCAAGGGCTGACGCCCTGCCCTCCACTGAGGCTAACGCCCATTGCTATTTGTCAATATTTCTTTCGAGTCTATACACGTATTTCTGGAATGAAATATAACTGTCGTATTCTTTCCCTAATGGTCCGATTATTTGAAGTACCCAATAAAAAGCAGTCAAAAATACAGCACAATACAGTATTGTACATATCCATGATATAAAATTGTTTCCATTCATTAGTTTACTTATGTATTTAGGGATAAATGTGAAATAACACATCATAAACACAATAGTTAAAGCCACTATAACAATATACAACAAAGCACGTAAGCAGTAATGAAATGTGTATATCATTCCATTGTCTTGTACGCTTTCACAAAAGACAAGGAACAGATACGCAAAGACCCCTATTGCGCATACGATACCTAATATTTTCAACTTCATTTCGATATACTTTTTATCTCCTCCACAATTGTGTTGAACTCCTCAAGAGTGTCAGCCGTGTAGTGAATACCATTGTAGCGGACGAAGGCTGCGAAGTCTGTGTTAGTCTCCTGAGGAACGTTTGCGACCTCTTCAGGAGATGCAAATAGTTGCCACATCGGCACATCAAGAGCAATCGCAATCTTTTCGAGCGAAGCAGTTGTTAGAGATTCTGCCTTAAGCATTTGCCCAACCGCTTGTTTGCTGACACCCATTTTTTCACCTAATGACACGTTAGTAAAGCCTTTACTTGTCATTATCTCTTTTATTCTTGTGCTCATGTAAATTATCTACTTTATGTTAACTACTGCAAATATACTCACAATATTAAATAAGTAAAGAAGTTTATTTACTAAGAAACGTTAAAGAAAAGAATATTCTTTACTAAAAACTTGCTTTAGTCAAGTATTTACTTTACCTTTGCAAGCGTAATCAAGAGATTACTTCAACATTAATATTAACAATTTAAACATACACGATTATGGAAATCTACAAAATTGAAAGACAAGGATGCGAGGTGAATGTGTTGTTCACAGGTAAACAATACATATTTCAAAACTCGTACTACGGAATACTCGCTGTTGCGACAAGAAAAGGATACAAGGATGAAGACATGAACACCTTCACACTCGAATACGGAAACGACAACACTACAGGAGGTTCGTTCGATGGTGACTACTGCGCTACAATGGCTAAGCGTGTTATCAACAAATTAGAGTCATTATACTCTAAACGTGAGATACACTACGATATTGTACAGGTAGATGTCAACAAGAAGTATTTTATTGACATACAGGCGAGAGAACGCTGATTGAAGATAAGGAGGGGCAGCGCCCCTCCAATAACCACCCCACAGCCGTGACCGACTGAAAGGCAAGCGGAGCGAGACCGCACACGGCACAACACTACGTAGAATGCGGTACAGATTTTCGTTAGAAATTCCTTTGAGCCATCCGCCTAAAAATGACTGAAAGCGAAATCGAGAGGTGCAAACTCTAAACACAGCGAGAAAGGGCGCTCTATCCCACCGCCAAACCTTAGTGAAGGCGTAAAATCATAAGGCGTGAGCAATACACGTAAAAAGACGTAGGCAACGACCATTGCCACCGCAAAGCAAAGCCGTAAAAACATTCGAGGATGATACAATCCTAAGAGGAAGGAGAACCGCTTAAAGGTCAAAAACCCGACATCTGCTCACAATGTCGTTAATTTGGTCACGTGAGGATAGCGTGTGAGCTATCTCAAATAAGGAAACACGTTAGGAAGAAAACGTTAAACACAAGATGGCAACTTCGATAGCCGGAAGCCGTGCAGAGTAAAGGCTTACACGTGGTTCGAGTCCACACACGGCACAAACTTTTAAAACATACAGATATGATAACATTAGCACAAGAAATTTGTTGTTTAGATTGCAAATATGCGCACTTCTATTTCAGCAACATTAATTCTTGCTTTGACAAGATAGTTTGTCAAGCTAACGGCAACCCAAACGGATGGAGCGGTTGTAGTAGATATTCAACAAAACATTAATCCCTAAAACATTACAGATATGATAGAACTTATAATTGTAGTTATGGTTGCCTCCTATGTAGCGGGTATATATGTAGGTAGACATTGGAGAGAGTTTACACAGAAATAAATCGGAAGATAAGGGAGGCACAGCCTCCCAACGCTTCGCCTAACTTAAATCTCATGGCACAGAAGACAAGAGTAGTTAATCTTACACCGATAGACGCTATACTTTTGCGCAATGTCTTTAATTGCTATATCGACAACAAGCGCAAGCAGCTACAGCGTAAGAACCTCGCACCGATAACACGAAGGTTTATCGATGACGATATTGAATGTATAACAGAACTCATGACAAAAATCTTTAACAAATGAACAAATTATTAGTATTAGCACTGATAGCAAGCACATCGCTTGCAATCGTAACAACAAAGAAAGCGACAGATGAAGAGTACGACAAACAGCAAATAAAGGAGGACGTACGACAGCTAATGAACGACATCGACCAGTACGGAGACATCGACACGTACACAGGTTCAGACCACTTTGAACGCCTTTACGAATGGTCTCACAATCTTAAAAACAAAGAACAATGATAGAAGAAGTAAAAATCAATGGCACACCCTTTTTTGTGGGATTGGCAGATGTGTACGGTGGAAAGATGTGGTTCATCTGCAAATGGTATCTTGACAACGAACCATCCACTCGTAAATTCTGGACTAAGAAGGAACTCGAAAACCACTTGCGTAAAATCGAGAATAAAATCATCAGACGTGAATTACTTGCCATGTTACACAAGATACACGGTAGAGCAGTATGTTACGCACGTTAACAATTATCCGTTGGGGAAAGAAACCATCTCGGAGCGACACCGACAACGGAACTATTAACAATAAAACATTACAATTATGAAGAAGAACAACGAAAACAAGGAATGTAAATTTTGGTTTCTCGGCTACTGCCACATGTTTATGGGAGGTACGTGCCGAAATGTCGAATGTAACTTTAAGCGAAAGGAGGATTGATTTATGAAGAAAAACATTATCCCTTGTCCTATCAACGAAAAGGACTTATGTTCAGACACACTATTTGACGGTCTTTATGATGACGACGAATACGTAGAAAAAGACGCAACACTCCTTGGCTTTATCGCAGATATGGCTGTAAAGACAATGTACTTTCCACATTCGAATGTAGTACACATCGTGACGGAAGAAGAGACATACGGTAGGATAACTAAGCGAATCGAGCAATGGATAAAGACTGTGGAAGCATCTGTCAACGACAATATACCAGCCGAAGACCATATTAGAATGAAAGCGGAAGTTCAATTTGCAACTCATGCTTACCTTATCACCTTTAATTATTTTGGATAACCCCTACAGGCTGAATGTGGTTCAAGCCACTCCACTTCGATGCAAGGTCGGAGCAGCCACCAATATTAACAACAATTTAAATCATACTATTATGGCAAAGTACAAAGTATTGGTTATTGAAACCTTAAGCAAAGAGGTTGTTATCGAGGCTAATAGCGCAAAAGAGGCAAAGGCTATCGCTAACGATATACGCAGCAAAGGAGAGCTAATCCTTACGGCTGATGATTTTGATAACTTCTCAATCCATTGTTGGGAAACTTGTAAAATTAACGAAAAATAGAAACACTATGACATTACAGGAATATCTTGAAACTAAGTTGGGTGAAATGGCAAACCAAGACCCAAACTTCCGTGAGCGTTACGAGGACAAGAAGAAATCTATGACCAATTGCCTCTGTTATGTCACTCAACAGGCACGCAAACAAGCGATAAAGGGTTGTGCTGCAATTTCCGATGAGGACGTTTTGCAGATGGCAGTTCACTATTACCAAGAGAAGGACGTAGAGCCGACCAAAGAAACGGCACAGGCTAAGGTAGTGGCAGCAGCACCCAAGCAAGAAAAACCGCAGCCAGTACTTATCCCCAAGCCACAACCCAAGAAAAAGGCTAAGAAAGTAGACAACTCATTACAACTTGATTTATTTGGAGAATTTTAATATGAAACCACGCAATAAGATAGAACAAGAGGTCGTTAACCTCTCCCACAAGTTAGGCGAGATAGGCAAGCGAGACAACGCTCGCCTAATCCGCAACACATACGGCTCTTGCAAGTACGAGGATATGTATAACCGTTGCTATGCCGTTATCAACCAGTCTTACAAAGGTTGGCAAGTACTCAGATATTTCCGTATCGACCGTCACGGCAAGCGTGATATTTCCTATAGTACATGGGAGGTTTTCCAACTATGGAACAAGGTAGGCGAAAAGCAGATACTCATAGCACGTCAAAGAGCGTTCCATTATTACGTAGACGCTTTTCTCCTTTCCTCTCCATTGGAGATACGGCAAAATCCCAAATACTGCGCATCGTGGCTGCACTTCACCGACGTAGGCTTTTCTTACATGTACGACAAGTCCGTTGATAGCACATACAAGTATTGCGACAGCCTTATACCTACCAATGAGCGCAAGCAATGGTATCGTTTCCTGTCCGTAGACAAGTTTGCCGAGACAATCCTTAAGCAGCGTCACGAACTTGCCGAGTACATGCTTACTAACAACATACTTGACAAGGAATACATGAAAGCCATACGCATTATGTTCCGCCACAACTATGTGCCAATGAACGAAGAGCACACGGCATACAATCTCTACTTCGACATGCTACAGAACATGAAGTATATAGGTTGCGACCTCTCTAATCCTCATTTCGTGTGTCCCGACAATCTCATGCACACGCACGACTGGGCATTGCACGCTCGTCAGGCTCTTGAAGCCAAGCGCAAGACCAAAGCCGAGCACGAAGAGGAGATACAGCGCATCAAGCGTGCTATGGACAAAAACGAGAAGTACATCAAGGCTCGTAGCTGCTTCTTCGACATGAACATCAGCGACAGCCTAATCTCGTGCCACGTCCTTCAGTCCGTGGACGAGTTCTACGAGGAAGGCACAGCGATGCACCATTGCGTATACGCCAACAGATATTATGAAAAGCAGAACTCGCTTATCCTTTCCGCTCGTATCAACGACAAGCGTATTGAGACAGTAGAGGTAGACCTTAAGCAGATGAAGGTAGTTCAGTGCTACGGTGCTTGCGACAAGTTCACGCTCTATCACGACCGCATTGTCAATCTCGTCAACAACAACATGAATATGATTAAACAATGTATGAACAATAAACAATTAGCAGTTTAGATTATGAACGAAATCAGAAAGATTGCAGTCGGAAGTTCGTGGAGGATATTTCCCTTGAAGCCAACGCCTAACCGTAAATTTTTATTAACTTTGCAAAACAGGAAGGAGGAATCCATTATGAACGCTAAAGAATGGTGCATAGTAATAGTATTTATCTTAGCTTTGATACTTGCCTGTTAGGGCATAACCAATGGCGAGTCATGACAATCTTGTGGCTCGCCTTTTCTTTCAACACCAAACACACTTAATCATATGAAATCAATAATAGTAATATACGACGACCTCTTCGAACTCGACCGCACCGAAGTAGCCTATCAAGGCGAGACGCAACTGAAGTCAATCGTCAAGTCGCTCATGGCTGATTATCCCGAGAGCGAGAAGGCAGAAGTCTACAACAAGATTACACAATCTCTTGTCTATGCTTACAGACGAGACAGCAAAGGCAATATCCAGGAGATAGAGCGATATGTGCCCAAACGACCATCCGTAAAGCGCAAGGCAGCAGCCATGTCGCCCGACCCCAAGTTTCCCAAACGCATGACCTTTTGGATGAATGATGCAGTCTACGAGCGTCTTGACAACGTGAGAGGACACCGTGCCTCATATGTCCGCAAGGCAGTAGAGGAGAAACTTGAACGAGAAGGCGACCCATTGCCTCCCGACCCTTTACCCAAGGAGGAAGGACACCCCGACAGACGTTATCATCGTATGTTCAAGAACCTACCTCCAAGCATACGCACCTACGATGCACGCTCCACCTACCGCTCTACACTCACCATAACCCGAAATCCCGACAACAATCTATGGCGAGTCTCCTATGGCGAATACTCCACCCTACAAGGCGCACCATCCACCGAAAACAAAGACTTGCTTTCGGCTCTCGAATGGCTCGACATGTGGATTAAGAAATACGGCAACAAGTGGATAGTCGGCAAAGTGATAAAGGATGAGGAGAAATAATCTCCTTATCCTTTTTTTAATCTGTCTCTTATACACATCTCCGAGCCCACGAGA